>WLWD01000685.1_pt1 | contig 241996 bp, 97 predicted proteins | sample 6712731 | NCBI WGS metagenome assembly WLWD01 (sample SAMN12718690, study PRJNA576275) | sponge metagenome | isolation source: marine sponge | host: Mycale hentscheli | place: New Zealand: South Island, Marlborough, Capsize Point | collected 2014-11-01
TCTTTTAAACTGTTCACAAATTAAACCATAGCAACTCTTGGAATTACCGCTGGACAACTGCATCGGGCTTCACACTCGAGATTGGGACAGTTCATTCCTCTAACCCATGGTTTAGTCATTACATATACATATATGAATTTATATGTATGGTTGGTACGCATGCTCCTTAAACACATGAGTGGGCTCCTTTTTGTCCTTTAGCTTTGGACTTGAAACGGTGTGGATTAGGATATGGGAAACTTCAAGCACAATAAGGACTTGGTACTTACCATGAAATTGTAAACCAAGTATTCCTCACTTATCAATGGACTGTTTATAGAAAGCGAACCTTCCCAATTACTGCAATTCAATGATGTCCTGGCACATTTAACTTCATCAGTGAATTGCTTAATGTAGAGTGTTCATAATATAGACAGAAGTAAAGCTTTGTTGTTGTAAACTGATCATCTCACTCTACAAGCACTGCAACAGAGAGGTAGTGTATAAAAGACAAAAAAAAACACGAAAAGTATATAACCTTATCAATTATTACTGAACTAATAATTCTATTATAAAAAGAAAAAATAAATAAAGGATTATTTACGAGTAACAAACTGACCACAATGGTGAGAGAAATGATATGGGTTACTGTAATTTTGCTCTACTGTAAATGGGCAAGTGGGCAGTATGCAAGTGATGCCCATAGTGCAATAAATGTGCAATACAACAACAGCTGCCATGATCACAGCTGCTTAAACACAACAAAAAGTTTTCATCAATTCCTAGAAGAAGTTAAAACTACTACTTCAGATTCTGTACATATGTGCATCTGTGCCAATGCTTCACTGGACACGATAGTTACATTTGATAATATTGCTGAAGTTACCATCATCGGAAAGGGAAACCAAGTTTCCAAAATTACTTGCTCCAGCAAAAGTACTGGTTTTAATTTCACGCATGTAAACAGAGTTCGCATCGAGGGTGTCAGCATGGATCAGTGTGGAGGATGCATAACTGGTGAAAACAGTCCCTCTCTTACCTTCACTTCCATCGATAGTATAGTTCTGCATGATGTAGCGTTGACAAAAAGTAAAAGCATTGGAGTGCAGATCACTGATGTATCCTCAATTATAGCATCCTTCCTGAACATAACACTCAGTAGTGGGAGAGGTATGGGTATCACAGGCTCTTCAAATCACAGCATTACAATAAAGAACTCCTCTTTTTTTGGTAATAACTACAACTACCCATTATTTAGTAGCCGCAATAGAACAAGATTGAATGATGCAGGAGGAGGAATCTATGTTAAATTCTGTCGTGCCACATCTGCATTTTTGGAAATAATTGACACAAATTTAATTGATAACCGAGCAAGCCATGGAGGAGGCATCGCCATTGATGAAGAAATTTCCACCAACAACCACAATTTCTTGTTTATCAATCTGGTAGTTAAAGACTGCTCCTTTATCAGAAATGCTGCAGAAAATGGAGGTGGTGTCTACGTTTTAATGGCATTCATACGATCCCATGGTGGTAAGAACTGTTCGATAAAGTTTATCGATACAACTTGGAAGTCTAATGTTGGATTTCATGGTTCTGCTGTTATGATAAAGCCTTGCACTAAGTGCCAAAGAATAAAATACTTGAAGTTTTCACCAATTTTTAAGGGCTGTAATTTTGTGGGCAATAAGGCTCATCAACTTCTTAGTAGATCTAATTGTTCAAACTATAACTTATATTGGAGATCTAAGGGTTCTCTCTTCATCAGAAAAACTGACATAAAATTACAAGGATATTCTTCTTTCATGTACAATGAAGCTTCGGCAATATATGCAGTTTCTAGTAACCTCATTGTCTCCAATCAATCTGTTTTAAATTTCACAAACAACCATGGCTACCGGGGAGGCGCTATTGCTTTGTATTCAACCTCCAAAATAATACTAGAAAACAATGTTGAGCTATATTTTGAGAGAAACAATGCAAGTCATAAAGGAGGGGCCATTTACCAGAAAACCTCAAATGAAGAAAATACTCGTTTTCAATGCTTCATCAGGAATAGAGGCACAAATTCCAATTCAAATCACCTCACATTTAGTGGGAACAAAGCTGGTCACACTGGTAATTCATTATATCTTACCACCCTAAAGGGCTGTAAAAACTACAAAAAAATTAACAATTGTTCAGGGATTCTTCTTGAATATGCTCATTTCCACTTCTCGGAGTGTACGCCATCTGAAATTGAAACAGTTGGTAATTATAACAATATCACTGATTTCCCCCCATTAAAATACGCAATTCCCGGCAAACCAACTGATCTAGGAATCTCCATTATAGATGACACAGGGAAGCCCATATCCGCAGTAATCAAAGCTGTCATCACAGCCAACAAATCTTCAGTCAATATAGACAGTGCCTACAATTATATCACTAACAATAAAATACTCTTACTAGGTGACGAAGGGGCAGAAGCAACAGTGATGCTCAACTGGTTAAATCACGAAAATAGTCTATTGGAAATCAAAATGGTCTTGCAAAGATGTCCGCCAGGGTTGATAAGTCTTAAACAAATGTGTGTATGCTCGGCCTTTCAGGTAAACACAACTTTAAATCTAGATGGAATAGACACGTGTGACATGGAAGAGTTCAAAGCCCATTTGCAAAACAGCTACTGGGCAGGCTACTTGGATCCTGGCAATGAGACTAAAGCTGAATTCACGACTAACATATGCCCAATTGATTTTTGTGACGAGTCCCCAAAGGATTATACGGGTGCGTGGTTGCCACAAAGCACTGACACTTTTGAGCTAACTGAAGCAGTCTGTTCACCCAACAAAATGGGAGTCTTGTGTGGAAAATGTGCTGGAAACTATTCTGTGGGTTTCCATGATGCCTCCTATTCGTGCAAAGAAAACAAGCGATGTGAATGGGGTGTTCCGTTGTATCTGATTTCAGAGTTGGTGCCTGCCACAATCTTCTTCACCTTGATGATATCTCTTGACATTACTTTCACAAGTGGGACAGTGAGCGGATTCATTTTTTATGTGCAAATATTTGATTCTCTTCTGATATCAGGAAATCATGCCACTTGGTTTAACAGCTTTTCAGGAGTTCTTTTAAAAGCTTTATTCTTCATAGTAAGAATGTTCAATTTGAGCTTCTTCTCACTTAGTGAGCTTTCATTTTGCTTAATAAAAGGAGCAGATGCACTTGACATGATAGCTTTTCAATACTTCACACTGATTTACTGCTTTTTTCTAATTATCTTCACCATAGCACTAAAGAATAAATGTTCCATCAAATTTAACTTTTATTTTGGTTTGAAGAAGACACAATTGTCGGATTCCTTCATCCACGGCCTTTCCAGTTTTCTTGTCATATGCTACTTTCAGGGAACAAAGATAAGCTTTCTTTTACTGTCTTTTGTGAGAATTGGGGGGTCTGATAAAAGAGTGTTCTATAATGGAGATGTAGTCTTCATGGGAGATGAGCATGTCAAATATGCTATTCCGGCAATACTGTTCCTAATATTCGTTACAGTTCTTCCACCAGTTCTGCTGCTGTCTTATCCACTGTGCTATAGAGTCCTAGCACTCTTTAAACTCCAAGAATCAAGATTCACAATAATGCTTTGCAAATGCATCCCTTTAGAGAAATACAAGCCCGTGTTCGACTCCTTCCAGAGCACTTTCAAAGATGAGCACCGCTACTTCTCTGGACTCCATTTTATATTTCGATGCTTAATTCTGGTCCTTATCTTGCTCCACAAAGACCTGATCAATTCGTACGTTATACTAGACCTGCTGTTTCTGGCAATGCTGACCTTACATGCAACTCAAAGACCGTACAGAAATGATTGGCATAACACCCTGGACAACTTCATGTATTCCCTCCTCATTGTGTTGAATACTATCTCACTCTTCAACTACCACCGTAGAATGGTGCACACCAATGAGAAAGATATTGTTCCCTATACTTCATTCATTCAGGTCTTGCTAGCATGGATACCACTAGTGTGCATGCTTGCATACCTCAGCAACAGATGCGTACGTGTCGTCAGGGAAGTGTATTTGTCAAGAAGAAAACCGAAAAGGGATGCTAATGACTTCACTTCATCCATAATAGGCCTGGAAGAAGAAAGAGAAAATATGGCAGAAATGGATTATGAGAAGTATCACACAGCATGATGGCTACTGCTTTCCTCACCGCAGCTATGCAAAATAAAATATAAATAAAAGACATAAATAACAATTAACTTTTACACTTAAGCAACACAATGTTATTTCCATGATTCTCAGTTTAGTGGTTTTTATGTGAACTTTTTGTGTCTGTAAATTGTTATTTTTTCTGTTCTTTTCTCTGGTGTGGGCTTAGTAAACAGGTGTGCAGCTATATGATGTGACGTATGTAACTCCAATACTCTATACAAACAAAATCATGCAATGTTATTCCGCATTATGATGCCTCAAGATTCAGATAGAAATATAATTCTTGATACATTTTATTGTATTATCGCTGACTGTGACAATCTTTACTTACTACTAGCCATAGCTAAATACCTTACCTAGATAAAAATTAGCTCAGGGCCATGTGCTGCTTAGCTTTTTGAAACAGTGAGTGGTATTGAGCTATGGAGAGGACGGTCTAGCCCCATGTGGTTTACTACAATTCAGTGAGAAGGTCATGTTGACGAGCCTTGAAGAGCTACTAGTAGTTAGTTAGATGAGCAAATAGTGTGTGTGGGGGGGGGGGGAAGGAAGGGACTCAGTTGAGCCCGCTTGAATTCTGTCCCTGGAAAGTAAGCATTTTAGGGCATTTATGAATTTATGTTTGTTAAATGTTCATTTGTAATTTATGCCATAAAAATAATGCCCAGTTATCATGCACTGAAACTAAGGGAAACTGTAAACACCACAAGGACTTGGTAACTACAAGGAAAGGTGAAACAAAGAAATCCCCAACCACTCATGTTAGACAATAGTGAGAAAGCCTATTATCCCAAAGTCGTTCGTTCTATGATATCCTGGTACATTGAACAATTACTTAACTCTTACCATGCTCAAAACATTGGCAGAAACAAAAGTTTGTTATCGTAAACTGATTACCTCACTCATTAGCACAACAACAGTGAGGCAGTGTATAAAAGCAAAAATAACAACAACTCTAACACTATAACAATATCCTCGTATATCTAGTGTTAAAAAAAGAATAGTGCGAACATGTTGTTAGTGAACATACTATTGGCACACCTTTTCATTACAGGGAATTGTGGTAACGTCTACACTTATTGCATTGGCAATGCTTCTCTCTGTAGTACCTGCCAAAGTAAAAATTCTACTCTCAGAGAGGTTCTGCAGACTACTTATAGAAATCTGCACATCTGCTTGAGCTCAAAGGTCTCTGTGATAAACAAACTGGAGGTCACAAATCGAACTGAGGTGGTCATGGAGGGAACTTCATCTGAGAATGACGGGCTCCAATGCTTTGGGCACCCGATACACTTCTATGGAATAGCCAAGTTGGAATTGTTAAATATTTTTATGGTCAATTGCCAAATCATATATAAGGGCTTTTGTAAGCCTAGTTGTAATTCAATTATTTATCTTTTCAAGGTATCCATTAACAATAGCAGTGGTACTGGAATAGAGTTTGAGAATGTGAAAAATATTACAATTTATTCTACAAATCTCACTAACAATTTAGAGAGTGGAATGAAGGTAAAGTTAACAAATTCACCAGCAGAATCACATTCACTCCTTTTGGATAACTGCTTGTTTAAAGATAATGGTAAAGATATTGATTCTGATAAATATGGAGGAGGACTGGGTATAAACGTGACAGTTAACTTTAGTTTAACAGTAAAAAATACTGAATTTGATAGTAACCGAGCAGGCTATGGCGGTGGTATTGGAATCATATATAACTATTTCACTTCATATGTTCAACATACTTTTCTGAACTGTACTTTTAATAACAACAAAGCAACTCATGGAGGTGGGCTCTACATAGAGTTAGTAGGACATTCTTTCTGCTTCAATTACTCTACGAATACAATAACACTTGATTCTTGTGAATGGACCTCAAATAGAGGAATATATGGTTCTGCAGTAATGATTAAGTCTCTAACTGGCAAGTATTTCACAAATCATGGAGTGGTGCCACAGTTCAGAAGATGCAACATCACTAACAATTCTGTCATCTATAATTCCACTCATCCTAAATATTGGCAAGACTATAAAGTGAGAAAGAGCACTAGAGGAACAGTGTATGTTAAAAATGCTCTCATTTCTGTACAAGATCAAATGAAGCTGGCTGACAATAATGGCAGTGCCATTGTGCTAATATCAAGTAGCCTTATTGTTTTATCTGGTTCTGCTGTTACATTTGAAAACAACAATGGCTTCAATGGAGCTGGTCTTTCTATGAAAGCAGAATCTTACCTACTTTTAGAAGGCAATGTAAATCTTACATTTTGTAGAAATAAAGCTAACAGCAAAGGTGGAGCTATATATCAAACAGATGACGAAATAGATTATCCAATCCTATCTTTACCTAAGAGCCACATAGACGACAATACGACTCACAAACTTATTATCTTCCACAATAATAATGCAAGTGAAGGAGGAGATTCTATATTCTCCACTTCTATGAACTTGACGAACTGTAATGACTCAATAGCCCATAAAATACCTTATTTCCCGGTCTCATTACAAAAAGAAGAAAGTATTAATTTAAGGTTTTTAAAATGTAAAAGCAAGGAAATACAAACTTATGCACAAATGATGACGGGAAGAAACACGTCTAAAACTAAATATATAATTCCAGGAAAGCCCACGAAACTCTTTAATGATAGCTCAAATTCTCTTATAAGCATTGACTACAAAGTTGTCAGTGATGAAAGTAATATAAAAGTGGATTCAGCTTACAAAACTATATCCAATGATGAAATAGTTCTACATGGAGATCCAGGTTCAAGTGGACGTCTACGTTTATTTTTCAGCAAATTAGTCCTTTCTGTGACGGTAGAATTGCGTGACTGTCCACCAGGATATTTCTTCGACAATAGCACAACTCAAAAATCTTGTAAATGTCCAACAGATTTACAAAACAATAACAAGCTCAATGCGGAAAATTATAAGGGTATCATTAAATGCAATTCCAGTGAATTTACAGCCTATGTGAGTCACGGATACTGGGCTGGGTATTACAATTCAAGTTTCTGTACTTCAGAATGCCCATTTGGCTTCTGTAACTACAATAGAAACTATGATTCTTTTAAAGATTTAAAACTCAAAGTAGTAGATTTAACTAAAACAAACGTATACAAAATAAATACATGTGGAAAAAATAGAGAAGGCACACTGTGTGGTAAATGCCAAAATGGTAGCTCTGTATACTTTCATGATACGGAATTATCGTGCAAAGAAAATAAAAACTGCAAGCTTGGATCACTTAAGTATTTATTATCTGAAATGCTGCCCGCTACATTAGTCTTTGTCTCTATAATATGTCTGGAAATATCATTCACCAGAGGTGGAGTTAGTGGCTTTATATTTTACATGCAAGCACTAGAAAGCCTTCAGTTGATAAACAGTGTAGTATGGTATGAATCTAAAACCTTCGTATTCCTAAAAATTCTACTCTTCTTTGTGCATTCTTTCAATTTGAGTTTCTTTAGCCATTTAGATTTTTGCTTATTTGAAAATGCACGTTCCCTTGATATAATAGCATTTAATTATATTACTTTAATATACAGTCTGATTTTAGTGATTGCTTTGGTAGTCCTCATGAAACTCTGCCCAAGTAAGTACCTTGCCTATTTAAGGCTCAATAAAGTTAAAAAATCGAACTCCACGATCCATGGACTTTCAAGTTTCCTTGTTCTTTGTTATTTTCAGTGCACACGAATAAATTTGAGACTTTTGACTCGTACTAATATCTGTGGTCATCTCCGGGTTTTCTATGACGGAGATCTGGAATATTTCCGAGGTGAACATCTGAAGTATGCTATACCTGCTTTGTTTTTCTTGTGTGGAATAACTATCAGTCTGCCTGTATTGCTCTTCTGCTATCCTCTCTGTTATAAAATTGTAGCACTGTGCAATTTGCAGGAGTCGTTGTTAATGAGAATATTGTGCACATACATTCCATTGGAGAAGTACAAACCATTCTTCGATTCTTTCCAAGGATGTTTCAAAGATGAACATCGCTATTTTGCCAGCATCTACTTCCTCTACCGACTGTTACTGCTGACTCTACTTGCTGGGTTCTTTAATTTCATCAACACACATTTAGCAATGGAAATAGCTTTTATTTTGATGCTAATACTGCATGTTACTATAATGCCGTACAAGAAAAAATGGCACAATATCATTGATGGGCTACTGCTGTCTTTGCTTCTTCTGCTAAACACCTTTACTATAATATACTATAATCAACAATATCTGCCCAATATTTACAGAAAGAATTCCAGAATCATCAGTTCTTTGCAGATTGTTTTGGCATGGATACCAGTTTGCGTAATGACACTGTACGTAATTAGTTTATGTTTTCTGAAAGTGAAGAAACTACTTAAGTCTAGAAGGACAAATGATAACTCCATTGGCTTGCCATCATTAGTTGATGCTGAGGAAGAAAGACTCAAAATGAGTGAAATTAGTTACAAAATAGACCGGAAATGAATTCAAACACTTTATTACTTTTCTGTTTACTATTTGTGCTATTTGTAGTCAAATCAGTTCTAAATTAAAAAAATAAAATAAAGCAATGATTAACAAACATTATGATTAGTGTAATATATTGTACTACCAAGCAGTATATATATAACAATAAAAGAATTAATCATACCAATGGACACAGCAATTTATATCACATCTAGAGTTATAATAAATCTCATGGTACTTATTTCATATAATTCTTTTCATTACTTGACAAAAAGTTGTTTTATTGCTTTTTTAAAACATTAAATTTATCATTTGTGAGAAAATTCGAATTGGATTTCTTTTATAACTATAGCAAGTACCCTGCCAAGCTGTGGCGTTTGATACGTAGGTATACTTAAGACCAAAATAACTTACCACCATCACTAATTCAGACAGCATGTAAGACTTCTGTCGATCCTGCAACATTTAGATCGTATCAGAGACAAACTAATTCAAAGGGTAAATTCCTTTGGAAGATATGGGTAATGCTTGCTAATCCAAATAATTCTGCTTAGCGGAACGTGAGATGGGGTCACCCTCCAAGCTAACACAAAAATGACATTATGTATGTTCACACACATCTATAAACTAGTACTAATGTGCTTGAGCATAAATGGCAGTGAGCCTGAGCTAGTATATAACAGGACTACTAATGCAGTTCTTACCTCAAGTTTCCTGAGTAGCTTACAGTTCAAGAATTTTGTAACCCTAAAGAGTGGAAATAGAAGCTACTTTAGGTAAAATTGAAGTTTTATGTAACATAAATAGGGAGATTTGTAGTATCTATTATTTACTGTCTGAGTTTCCTGTAACTCTTGATAACCAGCACTCACCTACAGAAATGGCCGAGTTTCACAAAAGTATGTAGCTAATAAATACAGAATTTCTTATCTCAATAATTGTTTGAGTAAAGTCATTTTGATCTTCCAATTGCCAGTAGCTTGAAGCCACAAACGGTTGAGATATAAAATAACGTTTGGTAAAGGGTTTTCAATACCATAGTAACCAGTCACTGCAACTTTTGTGATGAAAAACAAACACACAACAATCTACAAAAATATCACACAATTTGGAGCCTAACCTTAAAGTAAGACTTGCTTACTGCTGCAGTATTAGAAAAACAACAACTGGGGAAAAGCCAAAAAGGCACCTATGCATGCATGTAAGGGACCAGTACCATTCATACCTAAATTACAGTCAAGTGTAATATAGCGAGAGATTTCATGAGCAGGAAAATGTATTTTCACGAGCCTGAGGCAAGTGAAAATAAAGCCTGAGAGTGAAATACCTTGCTATATCACCTTGACCATTATAAATAGTGGTTTATTTTATGACAACAAGCACTCAGATATTAAAAAGTGGTATTATACACATTTGCTGCATTGGCAATACTTCTCCAAATATTACCTGCAGTGGTGAAAATACTACTCTCGAGGATATTCTGTAGACTATTTATAGAAATCTGCACATCTGCTTGAGATCACAGGTCTCTGTGTCCAAAAATCTGGATTTTCTTAATCGAACTAAAGTGATCCTGGAGGGAACTTCAGCAAAGAATGATGGGCTCCGATGCTCTGGGCACTCAATACACTTCTATAGAATAGCCAAGTTGGAATTGATAAATATTTCTATGGAAAATTGCCACATCATATGTAAGCAATTCTTTAAGCCTAGTTATAATTCAAATGTTTATCTTTCCAATGTAGAAGTAAGTAATAGCAGTGGTATTGGAATAAAGTTTGAAAATGTGAAAAATATTACAATTGAGTCCACCAAGTTCATTAACAATTCAGAGAGTGGAATGAAGGTAATGTTAACAAATATATCTGTAGAATCATATTCAGTCATCTTGGACAATTGCTGTTTTAAAGATAATGGTAGGGATGTTGATTCTGATAAATATGGAGGAGGGGTTAATATTAATGTGGCAGCTAATTTCAGCCTAGCAGTTACTAATACTGAATTTGATAGTAACCGAGCAGGCTATGGCGGTGGTATTGGAATCATATACAATTATTTCACTTCACATATTCAACATAATTTTCTGAACTGTACTTTTAAGAACAACATAGCAACACGTGGTGGTGGGCTTTATATAGAGTTTGTTGGACAGCCACTCTGCTTTAATTTCTCCACAAATACTATAGTATACAATTCTTGCAAATGGATATTAAATAGTGGAATATATGGTTCTGCAGTAATGATTAAGTCACAAACTGGCCAGCACATCACTAATTACCAAGTGATGCCAATGTTCAGAAGATGCGACATCATTAACAATTCTGTCATCTATAATGCCGCTGATCCTACATATTGGCAAGTCTACAAAGTGAGAAAGAGTACCAGAGGAACAGTGTATGTAAAAAATGCACTCATTTCTGTACAAAATGAAACCATATTAGCTGACAATAAAGGCAGTGCCCTTGAGCTAGTGTCAAGCAGTCTCATCGTCTTACCAGGTACTGTACTTTCATTAAACAACAACAATGGCTTCAATGGGGCTGGTCTATATTTGAGAGATGGGTCTCTTCTATTTTTAAAAGGAATTGTCAATATCATATTTAGTGGTAATGAAGCCAAAAACAAAGGAGGAGCAATATATCAAACTGATGATGAAATTGATCATCCAATACTTTCTCTAGCAAACAGTAACAAAGAGGACAATACAGCTCTTAAATTTTTTTCCTTCACCAACAATACAGCATTTGAAGGAGGAAATTCAATATTCTCCACTTCAATGAATTTGTCTAACTGCAATAATACAAGGGAATTGTCCTATATAATACCATATTATCCTGACTCAACTAAAGAAGACGAAGTTCATTTCAATTTTTCAAAATGTGACAGCAAGGAAATACAAACTTATGCACAAATGAGGAAGAATAGTAACACTTCTGAAATTAAATTTATAATTCCTGGAAAGCCTACAGAATTGTTTAATGATAGCTCATCAAATCCTCTTATAAATACAGATTACAAAGTTGTTAGTTATGAAAGTGATATAACAGTTAATCCAGCGTACAAATCTATATCCAATGATGAAATTGTTCTACATAGACGTCCAGGTTCACGTGGAATTCTTCGTTTATTTTTCAGTGAACTGGTCCTTTCTGTGACTGTAGAACTGTGTAAGTGTCCACCAGGATATTTCTTGGACAACAAAACAACACTAATATCTTGTAAATGTCCGACAGATTCACAAGAAAATAGCAATTTCAATGCTGACCACTATACTGGCATCACTAAATGTAATTCCAGTGAATTTCAAGCATATTTGAAGCATGGGTATTGGGCTGGCTATTTCAATACAAGTTTTTGTACTTCGGACTGCCCATTTGGGTTTTGTCATGACATAAAAGATGGAAAATTACTACCGGAGTCAATAGAAACAAACTTATATACATGTGCAAATAATAGAGAAGGAGCACTGTGTGGTAAATGCCAAAATGGAAGCTCTGTATACTTCCATCATACTGAATTATCGTGCAAAGAAAATAAAAACTGCAAGCTTGGATCACTTAAGTATTTATTATCTGAAATGCTGCCCGCTACATTAGTCTTTGTCTCTATAATATGTCTGGAAATATCATTCACCAGAGGTGGAGTTAGTGGCTTTATATTTTACATGCAAGCACTAGAAAGCCTTCAGTTGATAAACAGTGTAGTATGGTATGAATTGAAAACCTACATATTCCTAAAAATTCTACACTTCTTGGTGAATTCTTTCAATCTGAGTTTCTTCAACACTTTAGATTTTTGCTTATTTGAAAATGCACATTCCCTTGATATAATAGCGTTTAATTACATTACTTTAATATACAGTCTGATTTTAGTGATTGCTTTGGTAGTCCTCATGAAACTCTGCCCAAGTAAGTACCTTGCCTATTTAAGGCTCAATAAAGTTAAAATATCAAACTCCATGATCCATGGGTTGTCAAGTTTCCTTGTTCTTTGTTATTTTCAGTGCACACGAATAAATTTGAGACTTTGGACTCGTACTAATATCTGTGGTCATCTCCGGGTTTACTATGATGGAGATCTGGAATATTTCCGAGGTGAACATCTGAAGTATGCTATACCTGCTTTGTTTTTCTTGTGTGGAATAACTATCAGTCTGCCTGTATTGCTCTTCTGCTATCCTCTCTGTTATAAAATTGTAGCACTGTGTAATTTACAGGAGTCGTTGTTGATGAGAATATTGTGTACATACATTCCATTGGAGAAGTATAAACCATTCTTCGATTCTTTCCAAGGATGTTTCAAAGATGAACATCGCTATTTTGCCAGCATCTACTTCTTCTACCGACTGTTACTGCTGACTCTACTTGCTGGGTTCTTTAGTTTCATCAACACACATTTAGCAATGGAAATAGCTTTTATTTTGATGCTAATACTGCATGTTACTATAATGCCGTACAAGAAAAAATGGCACAATATCACTGATGGGCTACTGCTGTCTTTGCTTCTTCTGCTAAACACCTTTACAATAATATACTATAATCAACAATATCTGCCCAATAGTTACAGAAAGAACGTCAACATCATCAGTTCTTTGCAGATAGTTTTGGCATGGATACCAGTTTGCGTAATGACACTTTACCTAATTAGTTTATGCTTTTTGAAGGTAAAGAACCTGCTCAAGTCTAGAAGAAGAGATGATACCTACACTGGCTTGCCCTCACTAGTTGATGCTGTGGAAGAAAGACACAAAATGAGTGAAATTAGTTACAAAATAGACTGGAGTTGAATTGAAGCACTTCATTAATTTTTTTTGCAACATTTTGTGCTATTTTTGTAGTCAACATTGATTAAAAAGTAAATTAGAACATAAAGTAGTAGTATACGTGGGACACTAGAGAAAAAAATACTTTGTATCAATTAACTATTGTTATAAATTGTATGTCCTACTGACTTCTGTTTTGTGTGTAAAAAATGTAATTTAATATTTTTGAGTGTTATTTTTTTTCATTATATTTTCATGAATCAACCACAACATAATATAAATAGTTACAGACAACCAGAATGGAATTTGATACATTAGGTAAAGTGTCAAGTAAATTAGGTTATTTTGTGGATTACTTTCTTTTTATAGAGTAAAGATATATACCATTCAATTTTGGAAAGGAATTAGTGAATTATAATAGTAATCATAAGAATAATAGGCTAATAGAACATCTTTTCATCAATAACTAAGAGTATAATATGAAAAAATATACCTGGTAAATTTTATCGACGATACCGAGATACTGTCCTAAAAGTTGTTCTTTCTGATATATAATCAGTATTCATCCAATGCTAAGTTTCTGGACTTCAGAATGCCCATTGGGTTTCTGTTACTACAGCATAAACTATGATTCTTTTAAAGATTTAAAACTCAAGGTAGTGGATTCCACTGAAACAAACTTGTACAAAATAAATACATGTGGAAATAATAGAGAAGGAACATTATGTGGTAAATGCCAACTGTGTACTTCCATTATCCTGTATTATCTTGCAAAGAAAATCAAAACTGCAAACCTGGAGTATTTAAGTATTTATTATCTGAAATACTTGCCAGCTACATTGGTCTTTATCTCTGTAATATTTCTGGACATATCATTCACAAGTGGTGGAATCAGTGGCTTTATTTTCTACATGCAAGCACTAGAAAGCATTCAGTTGATAAACAGTGTAGTATGGTATGAACCTGAAACCTTCATATTCCTAAAAATTCTACTTTTATTGGTGCATTCTTTCAATCTGAGTTTCTTTAACTCTTTAGATTTTTTCTTCTTTGAAAATTCACGTTCCCTTGATATAATAGTGTTTAATTACATTACTTTAATTGACTGTCTAATTTTAGTGACTGCTTTGGTAATCCTCATGAAACTCTGCCCAAGTAAGTACCTTGCCTATTTAAGGCTCAATAAAGTTAAAATATCAAACTCCAAGATCCATGGACTTTCAAGTTTTCTTGTTCTTTGTTATTTTCAGTGCACACGAATAAATTTGAGACTTTTGACTCGTACTAATATCTGTGGTCATCTCCGGGTTTTCTATGATGGAGATCTGGAATACTTCCGAGGTGAACATCTGAAGTATGCTATACCTGCTTTGTTTTTCTTGTGTGGAATAACTATCAGTCTGCCTGTATTGCTCTTCTGCTATCCTCTCTGCTATAAAATTGTAGCACTGTGCAATTTACAGGAGTCGTTGTTGATGAGAATATCGTGCACATACATTCCATTGGAGAAGTACAAACCATTCTTCGATTCTTTCCAAGGATGTTTCAAAGATGAACATCGCTATTTTGCCAGCATCTACTTCCTCTACCGACTGTTACTGCTGACTCTACTTGCTGGGTTCTTTAATTTCATCAACACACATTTAGCAATGGAAATAGCTTTTATTTTGATGCTAATACTGCATGTTACTATAATGCCGTATAAGAAAAAATGGCACAATATCATTGATGGGCTACTGCTGTCTTTGCTTCTTCTGCTAAACACCTTTACTATAATAATTATACTATAATCAACAATATCTGCCCAATATTTACAGAAAGAATTCCAGAATCATCAGTTCTTTGCAGATAGTTTTGGCATGGATACCAGTCTGCGTAATGACACTGTACGTAATTAGTTTATGTTTTTTGAAAGTGAAGAAACTACTTAAGTCTAGAAGGACAAATGATAACTACATTGGCTTGCCATCATTAGTTGATGCTGAGGAAGAAAGACACAAAATGAGTGAAATTAGTTACAAAATAGACTGGAATTGAATTCAAACACTTCATTACCTTTCTGTGTACCATTTGTACTATTTGTAGTCAAATCAGTTCCAAATTAAAACAATTTACAGCAATAATTAAACAAAAACATTAAGATTAGTGTAATATATTATACCACGAAGCAGTTTATATAGATACAACTTCTGATAACACAGCTGTTATGAGTAGCAAAAAACAACTAAATTTAATGTGTAAGAAGTTTTCGTCTCTATGTTCGTCTAGCTGACGAATAGTCAGATATATTTTAGTGGTATGGCAAAACAACAACGGAATTTATCATACTAATGGAAACAATAATTAAATCAATCTGGAGTCATAATAAATCTCATAGTATTTATTTCACATAACTCTTTTCATTAGTTGTCAAAAAAGTTGTTCTTGCTTTTTCAAAACATTAAATTTATCATTTGTGAGAAAAATTGAATTGGTTTTCTTTTATAACAATAACTAGCAAGTGTCCCGCCAAACCGTGGCTTTTAATACTTAATTATGCTTAAAACCAAAATAAATTACCACCATCACTAATTCAGATAACATGTAAGACTTGTGTCGATCATGCAACATTTAGATTGTATCAGAAACATACTAATTCAAAGGGTAAATTCCCTTGGAAGATACGGGTAATACTTGCTAAACCTAATACTTCTGCTTAGCGGAACATGAGATGGGGTCACCCTCCAAGCTAACACAAAAATGACATATGTATGTTCACACACATCTATAAACTAGTACTTGAGCATAAATGGCAGTGAGCCTGAGCTAGTATATAGCAGTTGACCATTAATTTTAGCCTACTAATGCAGTTCTTACCCCAAGTTTCCTGAATAGTTATAGTTCTAGAATTTTGTTACCCTTATTGTTGTTTCTATTATGTACTTTCCGAATACCTGTACCTCTTGACAATCAGCACTCACCTACAAAAATGGCTGAGTTTCACAAAAGTATGTAGTTAATAAATACAGAATTTCTTATCTCAATAATTGTTTGAGTAAAGTCATTTTGATCTTCCAATTACCAGTAGCTGGAGGCACAAACACGTTGCCACAAACGGTTGAGATATAAAATAAAGTTTGGTAAAGGGTTTTCAATACTATAGTAACCAGTCACTCCAACTTTTGTGATGAAAAACAAACACAACAATCTACAAAAATATTGCACAAATTTGGAGCCTAACCTTAAAGTAAGACTTGCTTACTGCTGCAGTATTAGAAAAAAACTTGGGGCAAGCCTGAAAAGCTATGTTTTTAGTATAAAAAGGTACCTATGCATGCCTCTAAGGGACCAGTATCATCCATACATAAATTACATATTACAAGAGTCAAAGGGTTCCAATGCTATAGAAACTACTTGCCCGATGTTTTTGTGACCTAAAAAACAACAACAACATTTTTACAAAATAATCGTAGTACACTTCTTGCGGTTGCTATTATAAGAGTGACCCTGGCAACTGTTAATGCTGGATACATTTTCCTCTCAAAACAATATTCTGTCACCATTTAGGTCTTTTAAACTGTTCACAAATTAAACCATAGCAACTCTTAGAATTACCGCTGGACAACTGCATCGGGCTTCACACTCGTGCTTGGGACAGTTCATTCCTCTAACCCATGGTTTAGTCATTACATATACATATATGAATTTATATGTATGGTTGGTACGCATGCTCCTTAAACACATGAGTGGGCTCCTTTTTGTCCTTTAGCTTTGGACTTGAAACGGTGTGGATTAGGATATGGGAAACTTCAAGCACAATAAGGACTTGGTACTTACCATGAAATATTAAACTAAGTATTCCTCACTTATCAATGGACTGTTTATAGAAAGTGAACCTCCCCAAATACAGCAATTCAATGATGTCCTGGCACATTTAACTTCATCAGTGAATTGCTTAACGTAGAGTGTTCATAATATAGGCAGAAGTAAAGCTTTGTTGTTGTAAACTGATCATCTCATTCTACAAGCACTGCAACAGAGAGGTAGTGTATAAAAGACAAAAAAAAACACGAAAAGTATATAACCTTATCAATTATTACTGAACTAATAATTCTATTATAAAAAGAAAAAATAAATAAAGGATTATTTACGAGTAACAAACTGACCACAATGGTGAGAGAAATGATATGGGTTACTGTAATTTTGCTCTACTGTAAATGGGCAAGCGGGCAGCATGCAAGTGATGCCCATAGGGCAATAAATGTGCAATACAACAACAGCTGCCATGATCACAGCTGCTTAAACACAACACAAAGTTTTCATCAATTCCTAGAAGAAGTTAAAACTACTACTTCAGATTCTGTACATATGTGCATCTGTGCCAATGCTTCACTGGACACGACAGTTACATTTGATAATATTGCTGAAGTTACCATCATCGGAAAGGGAAGCCAAGTTTCCAAAATTACTTGCTCCAGCAAAAGTACTGGTTTTAATTTCACGCATGTAAACAGAGTTCGCATCGAGGGTATCAGCATGGATCAGTGTGGAGGATGTATAACTGGTGAAAACAGTCCCTCTCTTACCTTCACTTCCATCGATAGTATAGTTCTGCATGATGTAGCGTTGACAAAAAGTAAAAGCATTGGAGTGCAGATCACTGATGTATCCTCAATTACAGCATCTTTCCTGAACATAACACTCAGTAGTGGGAGAGGTATGGGTATCACAGGCTCTTCAAATCACAGCATTACAATAAAGAACTCCTCTTTTTTTGGTAATAACTACAACTACCCATTATTTAGTAGCCGCAATAGAACAAGATTGAATGATGCAGGAGGAGGAATCTATGTTAAATTCTGTCGTGCCACATCTGCATTTTTGGAAATAATTGACACAAATTTAATTAATAACCGAGCAAGCCATGGAGGAGGCATCGCCATTGATGAAGAAATATCCACCAACTACCACAATTTCTTGTTTATTAATCTGGTAGTTAAAGACTGCTCCTTAATCAGAAATGCTGCAGAAAATGGAGGCGGTGTCTACGTTTTAATGGCATTCAAACGATCCCCTGGTGATAAGAACTGTTCGATAAAGTTTATAGATACAACTTGGAAGTCTAATGTTGGATTTCATGGTTCTGCTGTTATGATGGAGCCTTGCACTAAGTGCCAAAGAATAAAATACTTGAAGTTTTCGCCAATTTTTAAGGGCTGTAATTTTGTGGGCAATAAGGCTCACACACTTCTTAATGGATCTAATTGTTCAAACTATAACTTATATAGGAGATCTAAGGGTACTCTCTTCATCAGTAAAACTGACATAAACTTACAAGGAGATTCTTCCTTCGTGTTCAATGAAGCTTCGGCAATATATGCTGTTTCTAGTAACCTCATTATCTCCAATCAATCTGTGTTAAATTTCACAAATAACCATGGCTACCGGGGAGGCGCTATTGCTTTGTATTCAACCTCCAAATTAATACTAGAAAACAATGTCGAGCTATATTTTGGGAGCAACAATGCAAATAATAAAGGAGGAGCCATTTACCAGAAAAACTCAAATTATGAAGAAAATATTTGTTTTCGTTGTTTCATCATGAATAGAGGCACAAATTCCAGTTCAAATCACCTCACATTTAGTAGGAACAAAGCTGGTCACACCGGCAATACATTATATCTTACCACCCTAAGGGGCTGTTACAACTACAAAACATTTAACACTTGTTCAGGGGTTCTTCTTGAATATGCTCATTTCCACTTCTCAGAGTGTACGCCATCTGAAATTGAAACGGTTGGTAATGATTACAACGTGACTGATTTTTCCCCATTAAAATACGTAATTCCCGGCAAACCAACTGATCTAGGTATCTCCATTATAGATGACACAGAGAAGACCGTAACCACAGTAATCAAAGCTGTCATCACAGCCAACAAATCTTCAGTCAATATAGACAGTGCCTACAATTATATCACTAACAATAAAATACTCTTACTAGGTGATGAAGGGGCAGAAGCAACAGTGATGCTCAAAATGTTAAATTACGAAAATACTCTATTGGAAATCAAAATGGTTTTGCAAAGATGTCCGCCAGGGTTGATAAGTCTTGAACAAATGTGTGTATGCTCGGCCCATCAGGTAAACACAATTTTTTATCTGGATGGAATAGACAAGTGTGACATGGAATATTTCAAAGCCCATTTGCAAAACAGCTACTGGGCAGGCTACTTGGATCCTGGCAATGAGACTAAAGCTGAATTCACGACTAATATATGCCCAATTGATTTTTGTGACAAGTCCCCAAAGGATTATACGGGTGCGTGGTTGCCACAAAGCACTGACACTTTTGAGCTAACTGAAGTAGTTTGTTCACCCAACAAAATGGGAGTCTTGTGTGGAAAATGTGTTGGAAACTATTCTGTTGGTTTCCATGATGCCTCCTATTCGTGCAAAGAAAACAAGCGATGTGAATGGGGTGTTCCGTTGTATCTGATTTCAGAGTTGGTGCCTGCCACAATCTTCTTCACCTTGGTGATATCTCTTGACATTACTTTCACAAGTGGGACAGTGAGCGGATTCATTTTTTATGTGCAAATATTTGATTCTCTTCTGATATCAGGAAATCATGCCACTTGGTTTAACAGCTTTTCAGGAGTTCTTTTAAAAGCTTTATTCTTCATAGTAAGAATGTTCAATTTGAGCTTCTTCTCACTTAGTGAGCTTTCCTTTTGTTTAATAAAAGGAGCAGATGCACTTGACATGATAGCTTTTCAATACTTCACACTGATTTACTGCTTTTTTCTAATTATCTTCACCATAGCACTAAAGAATAAATGTTCCATCAAATTTAACTTTTACTTTGGTTTGAAGAAGACCCAATTGTCGGATTCCTTCATCCACGGCCTTTCCAGTTTTCTTGTCATATGTTACTTTCAGGGAACAAAGATAAGTTTTCTTTTACTGTCGTTTGTGAGAATTGGGGGGTCTGATAAAAGAGTGTTCTATAATGGAGATGTAGTCTTCATGGGAGATGAGCATGTCAAATATGCTATTCCGGCAATACTGTTCCTAATATTCGTTACAGTTCTTCCACCAGTTCTGCTGCTGTCTTATCCACTGTGCTATAGAGTCCTAGCACTCTTTAAACTCCAAGAATCAAGATTCACAATAATGCTTTGCAAATGCATCCCTTTAGAGAAATACAAGCCCGTGTTCGACTCCTTCCAGAGCACTTTCAAAGATGAGCACCGCTACTTCTCTGGACTCCATTTTATATTTCGATGCTTAATTCTGGTCCTTATCTTGCTCCACAGAGACCTGATCAATTCGTACGTTATACTAGACCTGCTGTTTCTGGCAATGCTGACCTTACATGCAACTCAAAGACCGTACAGAAATGATTGGCATAACACCCTGGACAACTTCATGTATTCCCTCCTCATTGTGTTGAATACTATCTCACTCTTCAACTACCACCGTAGAATGGTGCACATCAATGAGAAAGATATTGTTCCTTATACTTCATTCATTCAGGTCTTACTAGCATGGATACCACTAGTGTGCATGCTTGCATACCTCAGCAACAGATGCGTACGTGTCGTCAGGGAAGTGTATTTGTCAAGAAGAAAACCGAAAAGGGATGCTAATGACTTCACTTCATCCATAATAGGCCTGGAAGAAGAAAGAGAAAATATGGCAGAAATGGATTATGAGAAGTATCACACAGCATGATGGCTACTGCTTTCCTCACCTCAGCTATGCAAAACAAAATATAAATAAAAGAAATAAATAACAATTAACTTTTACACTTAAACAATACAATGTTATTGCCATGATACTTAGTTCAGTGGTTTTTATATGAACTTTTTTGTGTCCTTAAATTGTTAATTTTTTCGTTATTTTCCTTGTTGTGTGCTTAGTAAACAAGTGTGCAGCTATATGATGTGATCTATGTAAACTCCAATACTCTAATACAAACAAAATCATCTAATGTTATCCCACATTATGATGCTGCATTATGATGCCTCAATATTCAGATAGTAATATAATTCTTGATACATTTTTTGTATTATCGCTTGACTGTGACAATTTTTACTTACTACTAGCCATAGCTAAATACCTTACCTAGATAAAAATTAGCTCAGGGCCATCTGCTGCTTAGCTTTTTGAAACCGTGAGTGGTATTGAGCAATGGAGAGGACGGTCTAGCCCCATGTGGTTTACTACAATTCAGTGAGAAGGTCATGTTGATGAGCCTTGCAGAGCTACTAGTAGTTAGTTAGATGAGCACATTGTGTGTGTGTGTGTGGGAAGGGAGGGGCTAAGTTGAGCCCGTTTGAATTCTGTCCCTGGAAAGTAAGCATTTTAGGGCATTTATGAATTTATGTTTGTTAAATGTTCATTTGTAATTTATGCCATAAAAATAATGCCCAGTTATCATGCACTGAAACTAAGGGAAACTGTAAACACCACGAGGACTTGGTAACTACAAGGAAAGGTGAAACAAAGAAATCCCCAACCACTCATGTTAGACAATAGTGAGAAAGCCTATTATCCCAAAGTCGTTCGTTCTATGATATCCTGGTACATTGAACAATTACTTAACTCTTATTATGCTCAAAACATTGGCAGAAACAAAAGTTTGTTATCGTAAACAGATTGCCTCACTCATTAGCACAACAACAGTGAGGCAGTGTATAAAAGCAAAAATAACAACAACTCTAACACTATAACAATATCCTCGTATATCTAGTGTTAAAAAAAGAATAGTGCGAACATGTTGTTAGTGAACATACTATTGGCACACCTTTTCATTACAGGGAATTGTGGTAACATTACTTATTGTATTGGCAATGCTTCTCTCTGTAGTACCTGCCAAAGTAAAAATTCTACTCTCAGAGAGGTTCTGCAGACTACTTATAGCAATCTGCACATCTGCTTGAGCTCAAAGGTCTCTGTGATGAACAAACTGGAGGTCACAAATCGAACTGAGGTGGTCATGGAGGGAACTTCATCTGAGACTGACGGGCTCCAATGCTTTGGGCACCCGATACACTTCTATGGAATAGCCAAGTTGGAATTGTTAAATATTTTTATGGTCAATTGCCAAATCATATGTAAGGGCTTTTCTAAGCCTAGTTATAATTCAATTATTTATCTTTTCAAGGTATCCATTAACAATTGCAGTGGTACTGGAATAGAGTTTGAGAATGTGAAAAATATTACAATTTATTCTACAAACCTCACTAACAATTTAGAGAGTGGAATGAAGGTAAAGTTAACAAATACACCAGCAGAATCACATTCACTCCTTTTGGATAACTGCTTGTTTAAAGATAATGGTAGAGATATTGATTCTGTTAAATATGGAGGAGGACTGGGTATAAACATTACAGTTAACTTCAATTTAACAGTAAAAAATACTGAATTTGATAGTAACCGAGCAGGCTATGGCGGTGGTATTGGAATCATATATAACTATTTCACTTCATATGTTCAACATACTTTTCTGAACTGTACTTTTAAGAACAACAAAGCAACTCATGGAGGTGGGCTCTACATAGAGTTAGTAGGACATTCTTTCTGCTTCAATTACTCTATGAATACAATAACATTTGATTCTTGTGAATGGACCTCAAATAGAGGAATATATGGTTCTGCAGTAATGATTAAGTCTCTAACTGGCCAGTATTTCACAAATCATGGAGTGATGCCACTGTTCAGAAGATGCAACATCACTAACAATTCTGTCATCTATAATCCCACCCATCCTAAATATTGGCAAGACTATAAAGTGAGAAAGAGCACTAGAGGAACAGTGTATGTTAAAAATGCTCTCATTTCTGTACAAGATCAAATGAAGCTGGCTGACAATAGTGGCAGTGCCATTGTGCTAATATCAAGTAGCCTTATTGTTTTATCTGGTTCCGCTATTACATTTGAAAACAACAATGGCTTCAATGGAGCTGGTCTTTCTATGAAAGCAGAATCTCATCTACTTTTAGAAGGCAATGTAAATCTTACATTTTGTAGAAATAAAGCTAACAGCAAAGGTGGAGCTATATATCAAACAGATGACGAAATAGATTATCCAATCCTATCTTTACCTAAGAGCAACATAGACGACAATAAAACTCACAAACTTATTATCTTCCACAATAATAATGCAAGTGAAGGAGGAGATTCTATATTCTCCACTTCTATGAGCTTGACGAACTGTAATGACTCAATAGCCCATAAAATACCTTATTTCCCGGTCTCATTACAAAAAGAAGAAAGTATTAATTTAAGGTTTTTAAAATGTAAAAGCAAGGAAATACAAACTTATGCACAAATGATGAAGGGAAGAAACACGTCTAAAACTAAATATATAATTCCAGGAAAGCCCACGAAACTCTTTAATGATAGCTCAAATTCTCTTATAAGCATTGACTACAATGTTGTCAGTGATGAAAGTAATATAAAAGTGGATTCAGCTTACAAAACTATATCCAATGATGAAATAGTTCTACATGGAGATCCAGGTTCAAGTGGACCTCTACGTTTATTTTTCAGCGAATTAGTCCTTTCTGTGACGGTAGAATTGCGTGACTGTCCACCAGGATATTTCTTCGACAATAGTACAACACAAAAATCTTGTAAATGTCCAACGGATTTACAAAACAATAACAAGCTCAATGCGGAAAATTATAAGGGTATCATTAAATGCAATTCCAGTAAATTTACAGCCTATGTGAGTCACGGATACTGGGCTGGGTATTTCAATTCAAGTTTCTGTACTTCAGAATGCCCATTGGGTTTCTGTTACTACAGCAGAAACTATGATTCTTTTAAAGATTTAAAACACAAAGTAGTGGATTCAACTGAAACAAACTTATACAAAATAAATACATGTGGAAAAAATAGAGAAGGCACACTGTGTGGTAAATGCCAAAATGGAAGCTCTGTGTACTTTCATGATACGGAATTATCGTGCAAAGAAAATAAAAACTGCAAACTTGGAGTACTGAAGTATTTACTATCTGAAATACTGCCAGCTACATTAGTCTTTGTATCTATAATATTTCTGGAAATATCATTTACCAGTGGTGGAATTAGTGGCTTTATTTTTTACATGCAAGCACTAGAAAGCCTTCAGTTGATAAACAGTGTAGTATGGTATGAATCTAAAATCTTCGTATTCCTAAAAATTCTACTCTTCTTTGTGCATTCTTTCAATTTGAGTTTCTTTAGCCATTTAGATTTTTGCTTATTTGAAAATGCACGTTCCCTTGATATAATAGCGTTTAATTATATTACTTTAATTTACAGTCTGATTTTAGTGATTGCTTTGGTAGTCCTCATGAAACTCTGCCCAAGTAAGTACCTTGCCTATTTAAGGCTCAATAAAGTTAAAAAATCGAACTCCACGATCCATGGACTTTCAAGTTTCCTTGTTCTTTGTTATTTTCAGTGCACACGAATAAATTTGAGACTTTTGACTCGTACTAATATCTGTGGTCATCTCCGGGTTTTCTATGATGGAGATCTGGAATATTTCCGAGGTGAACATCTGAAGTATGCTATACCTGCTTTGTTTTTCTTGTGTGGAATAACTATCAGTCTGCCTGTATTGCTCTTCTGCTATCCTCTCTGTTATAAAATTGTAGCACTGTGCAATTTGCAGGAGTCGTTGTTGATGAGAATATTGTGTACATACATTCCATTGGAGAAGTACAAACCATTCTTCGATTCTTTCCAAGGATGTTTCAAAGATGAACATCGCTATTTTGCCAGCATCTACTTCCTCTACCGACTGTTACTGCTGACTCTACTTGCTGGGTTCTTTAATTTCATCAACACACATTTAGCAATGGAAATAGCTTTTATTTTGATGCTAATACTGCATGTTACTATAATGCCGTACAAGAAAAAATGGCACAATATCATTGATGGGCTACTGCTGTCTTTGCTTCTTCTGCTAAACACCTTTACTATAATATACTATAATCAACAATATCTGCCCAATAGTTACAGAAAGAATTCCAGAATCATCAGTTCTTTGCAGATAGTTTTGGCATGGATACCAGTTTGCGTAATGACACTGTACGTAATTAGTTTATGTTTTCTGAAAGTGAAGAAACTACTTAAGTCTAGAAGGACAAATGATAACTACATTGGCTTGCCATCATTAGTTGATGCTGAGGAAGAAAGACTCAAAATGAGTGAAATTAGTTACAAAATAGACCGGAAATGAATTCAAACACTTTATTACTTTTCTGTTTACTATTTGTGCTATTTGTAGTCAAATCAGTTCCAAATTAAAAAAATAAAATAAAGCAATGATTAACAAACATTATGATTAGTGTAATATATTGTACTACCAAGCAGTATATATATAACAATAAAAGAATTAATCATACCAATGGACACAGCAATTTATATCACATCTAGAGTTATAATAAATCTCATGGTACTTATTTCATATAATTCTTTTCATTACTTGACAAAAAGTTGTTTTATTGCTTTTTCAAAACATTAAATTTATCATTTGTGAGAAAATTTGAATTGGATTTCTTTTATAACTATAGCAAGTACCCTGCCAAGCTGTGGCGTTTGATACGTAGGTATACTTAAGACCAAAATAACTTACCACCATCACTAATTTAGACACCATGTAAGACTTCTGTCGATCCTGCAACATTTAGATCGTATCAGAGACAAACTAATTCAAAGGGTAAATTCCTTTGGAAGATATGGGTAATGCTTGCTAATCCAAATAATTCTGCTTAGCGGAACATGAGATGGGGTCACCCTCCAAGCTAACACAAAAATGACATTATGTATGTTCACACACATCTATAAACTAGTACTGATGTGCTTGAGCATAAATGGCAGTGAGCCTGAGCTAGTATATAGCAGTTAACCATTAAAATGCAGTTCTTACCTCAAGTTTCCTGAATAGTTATAGTTCTAGAATTTTGTCACCCTTAAGAGTGGAAATAGAAGCTACTTCAGGTAAAATTGAAGTTTTATGTAACATAAATAGGGGTAGATTTGTAGTATCTATTATTTACTGTCTGAGTTTCCTGTAACTCTTGATAACCAGCACTCACCTACAGAAATGGCCGAGTTTCACAAAAGTATGTAGCTAATAAATACAGAATTTCTTATCTCAATAATTGTTTGAGTAAAGTCATTTTGATCTTCCAATTGCCAGTAGCTTGAAGCACAAACACGTTGCCACAAACGGTTGAGATATAAAATAACGTTTGGTAAAGGGTTTTCAATACCATAGTAACCAGTCACTGCAACTTTTGTGATGAAAAACAAATACACAACAATCTACAAAAATATCACACAATTTGGAGCCTAACCTTAAAGTAAGTTGCTTACTGCTGCAGTATTAGAAAAAACAACAACTGGGGGCAAGCCTGAAAAACTGTGTTTTTAGTATAAAAAGGCACCTACTTCTGCCTATATTATGAACACTCTGGGTTAAGCAATTCACTGATGGAGTTAAATGTACAAGGACATCATTGAATTGCTGTATTGGGGAAGGTTCGCTTTCTATAAACAGTCCATAAGTGAGGAAAACATAGTTTAATATTTCATGGTAAGTACCAAGTCCTTATTGTGCTTGAAGTTTCCCATATTATCCTAATCCACACCATTTTAAGTCCAAAGCTAAAGGAGAAACGGGAGCCCACACATGTGTTTAAGGAGCATGCGTACCATCCATACATATAAATCCGTATATGTATATGTAATGGGTAAACCATGGGTTAGAGGAATGAACTGTCCCAATCCCGAGTGTGAAGCCCGACGCAGTTGTCCAGCAGTAATTCCAAGAGTTGCTATGGTTTAAATTGTGAATAGTTTAAAAGACCTAAATGGTGACAGAATATTGTTTGAGAGGAAAATGTGTCCAGCATTAACAGTTGCCAGGGTCACTCTTATATAATATCTGAGTGCTTGTTGTCATAGAATAAACCACTATTTATATTGGTCAAGGTGATATAGCAAGGTATTTCACTCTCAGGCTTTATTTTCACTTGCCTCAGGCTCGTGAAAATACATTTTCCTGCTCATGAAATCTCTCGCTATATTACACTTGACTGTAATTTAGGTATGAATGGTACTGGTCCCTTACATGCATGCATGGGCATATATTAACTGTACATAAAATACACAAAAGAGCCTAGACTAACCTAGAATCGAAGAATGGTTTGTACTTATCTAATGGAATGTATGTGCAAATATTTTCATCAACAATGACTCCTGTAAATTGCACAGTGCTACAATATTATAACAGAGCGGATTGCAGAAGAGCAATACAAGCAGACTGCTAGTTATTCCACACAAGAAAAACAAAGCAGGTATAGCATACTTCAGATGTTCACCTCGGAAATATTCAAGATCTCCATCTTGAATTGGATTTCTTTTATAGCAATAGCAAGTACCCTGCCAAACTGTGGCATTTGATACGTAGGTATGTTTAAGACCAAAATAACTTACCACCACCACTAATTCTGATAATATTAGTAAGACCTTATTGTGTCGATCCTGCAACTTTTAGATCCTATCAGAGTCAACCTAAATTAACTTGGGGAAGATACGGGTAATGCTAAATATTTCTGTTTAGGGGAACATGAGATGGGGTCACCCTCCAAGCTTGTTCAGGGGGTGTAAGTCCCTGAGCAGAGTTGGTTGTATATTCGAAGGACCAGCTTACAGAGTGGCAGGCACACATGCAAAGAAACCAGGGCTCTAGCTAGAGTAGCCGTAGCTGTCAATAAGTTGGTAGAGATAGGTTCATCATAGAGAATATAAGATCATAGCAACAGCAACTGAACCGTGACTGAACAAAAACAGAATGAATAAACATGAGTGAGCAGCATATCGAAGTGAGAACATGTGTTCATTCAATTCAATGAGCATGCCCAGAGGATAATTCAATGAGTATGCCCAGAGGATATGTGTATGTGGGTGACAACCAACACATAAGAGTTTGTTTCATGCAGCCTGCACAGCAGGGTGTGGTCTTGTTAGCGGGTGGAGGGCATATTCCAGGACAAGCTAACAATGTGTATGTTCACACACCTCTATAAACTAGTACTGATGTGAATGAGCATAAATGGCAGTGAGCCTGATAATTAGATTTTTTTTAAATGAATTTGGGATTTGGTTCTAGTGAAGTTCCAACTGCACAGAGAAATTGCTATAATATAATTAAAATATCATTCCTTTTTTAAGAATGAACAAAACTATAGGAGATTCATAAGCTGACATGCCCTGAAAAACTGTAGCACTACTAAGCCCATACTATCTACTGTTGCTAGTTTTTTGTTAAAGAATTTTCCTATTAATTCTGGTGAATATTAACTTGAACATTGCAGTTTGAAATAGTAGCTGTATATTAAAAAAAAATTCAAATTGAGGACAGTATAAATACATACCAATATAAACAACAAACTAAGCTAATTATTGGGAATTAGATGTGTTAAGCATTTTAATAACACCCTATTAAAGAAAGTAACAAAACCAATTAATTTACAACTATTAAGCTAATGAATGTTCTAGTCTAAACTGAAAATGTTTTCAACTAGTTTGAGTGTAAACAATTGCAAGCCCATATAAGAAAATAATACCCTGTCAAATTTTGTGATATCTACCACAACCAGTGCCTCAGTACTCTATTAGCAAGAATGCTGCTACAAATGGAAATTAAATCAATTGCAGCTCTGTTTGCCTTATGGCTAAATGTACTGTCTACAGAGGATATAGGCCATTCTTTGAATTCCTGTACTGATTGGAGCTTGGATAAGAACAATACTGAAGTAAATTATACTTCTACGTGCTTTCTGGAAAGTGACAATTATTCAGAGCTTCACTTTATCAACGACAGCACATTGACTGCTTATGGGAAATATACATATGTGAAATCGCTGAAAAGCTGCAATGAGCATATTTTGAATGTGGTTCGTGTATATTCAAAATGCCATAAATTGTGTACTGTAGGCCATCATATAGTTACCCATGACAGTGATAAACCTGTGATAGACTACATAATGCCTGGAATCCCAGCATTTTTGAACTTGGATATCATAGACCATTGCAATAACACCACACAAGACATTCTTTATGTAAAAGTAACAGAAGAAAATGATGACGTACAATTGGCGGAATACAGCAAGATTTTGTACGATTTCAGGAGAATAATTTTACAAGGAAATATTGGGAAAAATGCATTAATGTCTATTTTTGTACTCAATAGACCAAACTCTGCAATTACATTTAATGTAACTTTGCAATCTTGTCCTCCAGGTTATGTTTGGATGGCTAATAATAAGAATAGAAAAATCGGTAAATGTGAGTGTTCGGCTGATACTGATAACACCTTTTACCTGGCTATTCATTCATGTAATACTTCTAACTATAGTGCCATATTGAAAGCTACACATTGGGCAGGGTATGTTAATCATACTTTTGTGACAGGTTATTGACCTAAGGGATTTTGCGTAAACGATACAGATTATGCTGTCAATAAAATCTACCTTCCCAATACCTCTGTTATTGGACACGATTTGTCAAGTTATGTCTGTAGAACCAACAGATCAGGCGTATTGTGTGGCTCCTGTATCAAAAACCACTCAGTATATTTTCATACAAGAGATTATGATTGTGGGCCTAATGACAGATGCCATATTGGCTGGCTTTTCTTTCTCTTGTCACAGATAATTCCACTTACCCTTCTATTTGTGGTAATAACAGTCTTCAACATCAGTCTTACAAATGGATCCATTAATATTTTAGTGTTTTACTTTCAAGTCTTTGATATATTTCATATCGGTGGCAATGGGCTAATTATGTTTGACGTCAAAGCACATAATTTGCTAAACATTATTCGTTTAATGGGACGCACCTTTCAACTCAATTTTTTCTGCTTACAGATATTCTCATTTTGCCTTTGGGAAGGAGCAACTACTCTAGATATTATAGCCATTAATTACGTCACTACCGTATATGCATTGGGACTGGTAATAGTGACTGTTTTCTTTATAGTACCTTGTCTTCACAAACTGAAAGTCAAACAAGTCATTCCTATAAAGACAAAGATTTCCAAAACAATTATTCATGGCCTGACAGGATTTCTAGTTCTTTGTTACTTTCAGAGTACTAAAACATCTTTGCTTATACTGAATATCACTCAGTTGTACGGCAAGGAAATGAAAGTGGATAAAGTTCTAAGAGTATATTATGATGGAAACATAAAATACTTTGGTACCGGACATTACTACTATGCTCTTATAGCTTTAGTTTTCATAATAATAATATCAATAATTCCTCCATTATTGCTCCTCTGTTACCCACTGTGCTATAAAGTATTAGCTCTATGTAAGCTACAAGAGTCTAAGTTGAGTCGCATCCTTTGTAAAGTGCTTCCGTTAGAAAAATACAGACCACTTTTTGATTCTTTCCAAAGTACTTACAGAGACAAGCATCGATACTTTGCAGCACTGTTTTTTATATATCGACTTGTGTTTTTATTGACATTTGCATTCGTTCGCGGTCTTGGCATGTTGTATTTTTTTCTGGAAGTTGAGATTCTGATAATACTGTTCCTTCATGCATGGGTTCACCCTCATAAGAATAAGTGGCACAACTTTATGGACACTTTGATATTCACATTACTTGCTGTATTGAACGGAATGACTTTACTAAATTATCAGAACAGTCTAGAGGACCACTCTAAATATCGCAGCGCAATTATACTCAGCACTGTTCAGGTTGTTGTGTCTGGAACTCCTATTGTCATGTTGCTGTGCTACATTCTGTACCATGTACCCTTTCTTCAGAAGCAGTGTCTAACCAAATTACATTCGCTCATTGCTACTCCTTCATACAAGAAAATGATTCCATTGGTAAGACGACATTCGAAGGAAGCACAAGATGATTTGTCTATATGTGAAGAAAACAGTCGACATGACAGCAACTTTGATAAAACCTTCCATTCCAGATATTCCCAAAGTGTGTGAATGAACACCTGATATAAATACATCCTGAAAACTAATAAAGAGTGCTAAATGTAAACATTACTTTGACTTTAAATAATGCTGTATTAGTTATGTTTGTCTACATACAAATCAATTATAGTATCATTTGTCAGAATAATAAATTTATTGTGGCAGTCACTTAGATAACTATTCTAAGTATGGATTGAACAGCAGTGGTAATACAAGTTTCAAGGGATTTATAAGAGACACTTATTTACGTGTGTTTTCATTGTAGTATTGACAATATCATTGACTTGTAATAGATTTATCCCGTATATGATATTAGCATTTTAAGGCCAGTCTAATTGGGTGGAAATTCTATGTTTACATCAATGGCTTGTAATACACTAATCTTATACCACTTACTGCACATAGAATTAATCACATACTTCATGCAATTAAAGTGATACAGTGCTTCCTTGATTTCAGTCAACTTTGGTCAAAACATTTAGAGAAGTGTCCGGATATGTCAAATTGTCCAGGCTTGTGAATAATGAGATTCATAACCACAATAATTAAATTATTGGGCTCACTTAGATTTTTAGATGTAAATGTAACATGTTTATAATATATACTATCACAACAATTTCGAGGCTCTTGTCAGTGAATGTACAGTTACCTCGCTGTACAGCCCTGAGAGACACTGAAAAAGATAGTCTCTAGCCTGTGTGTCTCCTGTCTCCACACTATGCGGTGTCCCAGCAAAGCCATAGACTTTGGACACACAGCACCCATGGTATCAATGGCTATAGATGAGAACCAATGACTTGGTAGAAGGTTGCTGTACTTCTCCTCCTTCCTCTCTTCAGCTGCTGCAGCAACTTTCCCAGGTCGTTGGGTTGCATGGGGTCTGTCTATACGAGGGGGTAAAAGTGTCTGGACAGGTTGCATCCCACGCAAGTAAATGACCTGACTTCCATGGAGCCAGAGTCACTCCATCTCGTCTCTTTCCATCTGACATCCATTAATCCTCATGGTTCTAGCCTGGAAGGAATGTGGGTGGATATCAAGGCTCTATTGATGATGTCATTCGGAGCAGTATGATGTTGGTTCATCCCCTCACTCTGTCTACAGCAGAGTGTATGTCTGCCAAGCTCATCAGTGTCGGCCGAGCAATGCCTGCACTGGTATGGAGAACACACTGGTGTTCCTAGTCGGAGGCCCACAGCAATGTGCACTGTGTTGTCATCCATGCGAAACCCAAAGAAAGACACTGGCAGAACCCTCAACCATGCTCCTGATTCCTTGTCAGATACTGAAAGTAAGCTAGCATGTTCCACATCACTGACTGCTGCATCATTCAGGAGATGTTGAGCTGTTGATGCAGCCCTTATGGAATCCCATGCTTTTTAGCTGTGAGTTGAGATCTCCTTCAGAGGATGACCTTCATGACCCACTGACCAGAACAACATTGCTTCCTCAATGAAAGGTACAGGCTTTTGATAAAAAAGAAGGTGGCAGGAAATCATAAACCTCAGAGGAAGAGTATGTTGATGCCAAATAGAGCAACATCAGAAACTCTTCGAATACCCAAACCTTCTAACTTAACTGGTAGAGTAGCCTCTATCCATCCATGCCGGGCTGTCTTGCTCTAGTAAGGTTGTTTGTCACTCCACTAAGAATCTCTCGTAAGCAGTCATCATACGGTTCTAGGGTTGCTGATCTGATGCATGGTGCAGTCCAGAGAGTGTACATGAACTTTGGCAGCGCAAAGCAAGGCGTAGCAAGATGAGAGCATCATAGGCTGTCTATAACTGCAATTGATCACCCAATCTGTGCAGTACTTCCACCTTTCTCCTCAAGGCTGCTGTGACACACTCATAGTCATCTATAGGGGAGCCCAGTAAGAAACACTCAGCAACTGTGTACTGGGGAGACTAACAAGCAGGGTGCCACATGTTGTCATGTCATCGTTCACTATTTCATACTTTGCAGTGTTCAATGACAGCCCTATTTTTCTGCATCCTTCATCACTTGAATGTCATGGATGAGGTCTCCACAATTCCCTCTTGGAAATTTGATCTGAAGTACGAACTCAGTTGATGTAAAACTTGATAGAAAAGCAGGAGGGGGCCTAGTGGGTCCCCCTGCTGCACTCCCTCAGCGGATGTTATTGACTTGTCACCCCAAACCAAGATGGATGATGACGCATACACTAAATGTTGTACTTGTCGTAGTACATTTACCCCATCTAAGTGGTTCCACCACAAAGTAATTTTTATCAAACATTTACAATAGCACAGGTGTATAAGTAGTTTGCAACATTCCAAGACAAAAATGCCACGTTGTTACAAGAGAAAGCAGACCACTGAATCTGTATTCAAGTGAACGACATTTTTGACCAAAGGTGCAAGGAAAATGTATGTACATACAGTTGATACTGATGCAATAGCCAATCTTGACGGCTTTTGTTATTTGTTGTTGTTGTTTTTTAGCTCCAAAGCTCACTAACAAATTTAGACATTATAGGTGATATTTGGCATGGATAAATGTATACTTGATGCTTAACTAGAAACACAAATCAATTTTTTTTCCAAAAAAAAATTCATTTTAAACCATAAATTTTGTATGTAGACCACAAGTAAAAAAAATTATTTCAAGGGTTTAAAAACTAATTTACCATTTAGGTCACTATAGTTTTGACAATACACACTTAGCTAAAATGTAATACATACTTGTTTCATTCGAGTTAAGGTGCTTGTTCAGATACATTGTACACAAATATATAACAAAATTAACCATTGGGATCGTCACATTGTAGATCTGTCAATAACCAGAAGTGCATTACAGTGGTATAGAAACATGTTTCAGTATGAAGTGGGGAGGGGGGGGGGGCTCCAAGGACATCCGTTGTATTTTTAAAAGTGTTCATGTGCTAGAAGTCTCCTTGTAGGATTGTGCACAAATCTATAGGGGGTAGGGGGTGGGCTCATGCCCCCAGAGCCTCCCCTCTTCTTATGCCTCTGCATTACCTAGCTAAGAAGAATATATATAAGTCTGAGGATCCTGACACTAAAGTCTGCATGTCAAGTAATGTATTTTTCCTGGACATTAGTTATGGATTGTGAACACATTAAATATTCTATTCTTGAAAGGCGTTGTTAAAAAAGTATAAAAAACAAAATTTACTTGACATAGACTTACAATAGGGTGTTTTGAATTGCATGCCTTGACATGTATATCAACAGTTCAGAAGAACCTTGTTTACACATTCGGAAGAACCTTGTTTACACATTCGGAAGAACCTTGTTTACACATTCTGAAGAACCTTGTTTACACATTCGGAAGAACCTTGTTTACACATTCAGAAGAACTTTGTTTACACATTCTGAATACTTTGTTTACACAAAATGATATCCACAATTTACACTTCATTCACAATTTTTCTCAAGTCCTACTGTAGCTAAGTTCTAAACTTTGAAGAACCTTTCCTGCATGCAATCACATTATTCAAATAACTTGTTATAATAAGGAAATGACTTGTTTAGATATATAATTACAAAGCATACTTTTTAAAATAAATCCAGAGTAAACTGCTTCAGTTTGGGACTTACATTGGATGTGCCTTTCACAGCATTTCCTGAACAAATAATTCTTTAGCCTTTATGTTAAGTTTACATAACAAAGAAAGCACAATATGTTATAAATGAGTAAAAATTACAGAACAAATTACAATTATTATATTCTTCAATATAATATTTAACATGGCTGTTGGATTGCTGATGAAAATTATTTGTGTTACCAACCTTATAACACACGTTATACCAAAGTTAAGTGGAATGGAAATGAGAGATACAATAGAGAATTGTACAAGTTTAAACTCGAATAATTTTACACTAAGAGATAATAATAAAACTTGTGCCTCAATAAGTATTTATGAAAATTATTGTGTATCTGAAGAAATTGTATCCAGAAACAAGCTCTGCATAATTGTAAATGGCTATAAATCAAATACTTCCGTCAGATGTTTAACAACTTCTATGAATTTAACTTTTCAAGACTTCCCAAACATATCTCTCAAGTTCTTAACAATAGAAGCGTGTGGTGCCATTATAGTAGATAACTGCTCAGAAATATATATTGAAAGTGTGAAGATAAGCGACATTAAACACGTATTCTTTACCAATTATAATAAACTCACTATCATAAACAGTTCATTTGACGATACATCTCTACAATTAAATCCTAACAGATTAACAAGCCAAACCAATAGCATTAATTTGAAACACAATAACTCAATTTTCCCTGGAAGAAATGATCTGTATTTTTCTGGACAACAGATAATATTAAATAATAGTACAAATTTTTACTATTTCATGCCTGGAATTTCTGTCAAATTAGACTTACAAGTAAAAGACTGCCAAAATAATGACACTGTTGACATTGTCCTTGTAAAATCTTTAAACTATTCATGCAGAATTGCTGTGAGTAAATACAACGAAATTCTATATAAAAATAGACAAGTCACTCTGATAGGTAGCATAAATGCTAGTACTATACTATCAATATCTCTATTAAACAGACCCAGTTCAGAGATAACATTGAATGTTACTTTGAGAGAGTGCCCTCCAGGCTACGTGTGGATTCCAGGAAATGACAACAACGAACTTGGTATATGTTACTGTTCAACTCTTACAGAAAATAGCTTTTATTTGGCGATCCAATATTGCAATGAATCTAATTCTAGTGCCGTTTTAAAGGCCTCGTACTGGGCAGGATATGTGGACAACAACTTTAGAACTGGACATTGCCCCAAGGGGTTTTGTATCAATGACACTGATTTAGTGAGTACACAAATATACCTTCCCAATACATCAAGTATAGGACATGACTTGTCCAGTTATGTCTGCAAAAGTAATCGATCTGGCATACTGTGTGGTTCCTGTAAGAACAATCACTCTGTATTCTATCACAATAGAGATTATGATTGTGGACCTAATGATAAATGTCATATTGGCTGGATTTTCTTTCTACTGTCACAAATACTCCCACTTACCTTCTTGTTCATTGTAATAACGGTCTTCAACATCAGCCTTACAAATGGCTTTATTAATATTTTGGTGTTTTACTTTCAAGTGTTTGATGTATTTCACATTGGTGGAAATGGACTAATCAAGTTTGACACTAAAGCATTTCAATTGCTAAATGTCATTCGGTTAATAGCACGCACATTTCAGCTCGATTTTTTATGCCAATCAAAGTTTTCATTCTGCCTTTGGGAAGGAGCGACTACTCTAGACATTATAGCCATTAACTACGTCACTACCGTATATGCATTGGGACTGGTTATAGTGACTGTGCTAATTATAGTACCTTGTCTTCACAAACTGAAAGTGAAACAAGTTATTCCTATAAAAAGTAAAATTTCCCAAACAATTATTCATGGACTGACCGGGTTCTTAGTTCTTTGTCACTTTCAAAGTACAAAGACATCTCTGTTAATACTGAACTTTACTCAGTTGGCTGGCCTGAATGGACGATCGGATAAAGATGTGAGAGTATACTACAATGGAAACCTCAAATTCTTTGGTCATGGTCACTACTATTATGCTACAGTAGCATTAATTTTCTTAGTCACAATTTCCATAATTCCTCCATTATTGCTCTTCAGTTACCCACTGTGCTATAAATTGCTAGCTGTATGCCGCTTACAAGAGTCTAGGTTTAGCCGCATCTTGTGCAAAGTGCTCCCTTTAGAAAAGTACAGACCACTGTTCGATTCCTTTCAAAGTACTTACAGAGATAAACATCGATACTTTGCTGCACTGTTTTTTATATATCGAATATCATTTTTATTAACATTTGCCTTTATTCGTGGTCTTAGTACGTGGTATTTTGTCCTGCAATTAGAGATTTTGATAATTCTCTTCATTCATGCATGGGTCCGCCCTCACAAAAATAAGTGGCACAACGTCATGGACTCTTTCATATTCACATTACTAGCTGTAATGAATGGAATTACTATATTAAACTATCAAAACAGTCTAGAAGATCATTCAAGATATCAAGGTATATCTTCTCTTGGTACTATTCAAGTTATAATATCAGGAACACCTATTGTTATGTTACTAGGCTACATCCTTTATTACGTAGCCTTCGTTCAAAAGCTATTAGTGAATAAATTACGTCACTTTAGCATTTCCAATAAGCGTAATGCAATGCAACCAACGGCTAGAAGACACTTTAAGAACAGACAAAATGATCTTTCTTTATGTGAAGATAACAGTCGAGAAGGAGCTGATTATGAGTTCTCATATTCCAGCTATTCAGAAAGTGCATAATACAAAAAAACAAACATTTTTAAACAAGAAATTTTCTTAACCACTAATTAACATTAGCATGCAATATTGTTGAAACTTTTATGTTTAGTGTGAACACTAGTTCATTACATTTAACCTGAATTTCATTAGTTAAATTTCATATTACCTCATTACCACTTTTGAATTTAAATTAGTATTTTCTTTAAAAAAAAGGGAGATATAGTGAGATTAACAGTAATCTTAAGTATTCATCAGAAAGTACAATCACATACTGATATTATAACTACATAAATTCCAAATATTATTTTAACACTAGTAATATAGTATGAAAATATATAAGAAATACAGAATTGATAAATTATGAGAGCTTTTAAGAGTGCACTCTGTTTCCGATAAATACTTAGACTTAGATTGAATAGTAAACAAAACACCAACAGAAAACAATGAAATTCGACTTTGCAAAAATCTTGTAAATGTCCAACAGATTTACAAGACAGGAACAAGCTCAATGCAGATAATTATAAGGGTATCATTAAATGCAATTGCAGTGAATTTACAGCCTATGTGAGTCAGTGATACTGGGCTGGGTATTTCAATTCAAGTTTCTGTACTTCAGAATGCCCATTTGGCTTTTGTAACTACAGCAGAATCTATGATTCTTTTAAAGATTTAAAACTCAAAGTAGTAGATTCAACTGAAACAAACTTATACAAAATAAATACATGTGGAAAAAAATAGAGAAGGCACACTGTGTGGTAAAGTCAAAATGGAAGCTCTGTATACTTTCATGATACGGAATTATCGTGCAAAGAAAATAAAAACTGCAAACTTGGAGTACTAAAGTATTTACTATCTGAAATACTGCCAGCTACATTAGTCTTTGTATCTATAATATTTCTGGAAATATCATTTACCAGTGGTGGAAATAGTGGCTATATTTTTTACATGCAAGCACTTGAAAGCCTTCAGTTGATAAACAGTGTAGTATGGTATGAATCTAAAATCTTCATATTCCTAAAAATTCTACTCTTCTTTGTGCATTCTTTCAATTTGAGTTTCTTTAGCCATTTAGATTTTTGCTTATTTGAAAATGCACGTTCCCTTGATATAATAGCGTTTAATTACATTACTTTAATATACAGTCTGATTTTAGTGATTGCTTTGGTAGTCCTCATGAAACTCTGCCCAAGTAAGTACCTTGCCTATTTAAGGCTCAATAAAGTTAAAAAATCGAACTCCACGATCCAAGGACTTTCAAGTTTCCTTGTTCTTTGTTACTATAATGCCGTATAAGAAAAAATGGCACAATATCATTGATGGGCTACTGCTGTCTTTGCTTCTTCTGCTAAACACCTTTACTATAATATACTATAATCAACAATATCTGCCCAATATTTACAGAAAGAATTCCAGAATCATCAGTTCTTTGCAGATAGTTTTGGCATGGATACCAGTCTGCGTAATGACACTGTACGTAATTAGTTTATGTTTTTTGAAAGTGAAGAAACTACTTAAGTCTAGAAGGACAAATGATAACTACATTGGCTTGCCATCATTAGTTGATGCTGAGGAAGAAAGACACAAAATGAGTGAAATTAGTTACAAAATAGACTGGAATTGAATTCAAACACTTCATTACCTTTCTGTGTACCATTTGTGCTATTTGTAGTCAAATCAGTTCCAAATTAAAACAATTTACAGCAATAATTAAACAAAAACATTAAGATTAGTGTAATATATTATACCACGAAGCAGTTTATATAGATACAACTTCTGATAACACAGCTGTTATGAGTAGCAAAAAAACAACTAAATTTAATGTGTAAGAGGTTTTCGTCTCTATGTTCGTCTAGCTGACGAATAGTCAGATATATTTTAGTGGTATGGCAAAGCAACAACGGAATTTATCATACTAATGGAAACAATAATTAAATCAATCTGGAGTCATAATAAATCTCATAGTATTTATTTCACATAACTCTTTTCATTAGTTGTCAAAAAAGTTGTTCTTGCTTTTTCAAAACATTAAATTTATCATTTGTGAGAAAATTTGAATTGGTTTTCTTTTATAACAATAACTAGCAAGTGCCCCGCCAAACCGTGGCTTTTAACTTAATTATGCTTAAAACCAAAATAAATTACCACCATCACTAATTCAGATAACATGTAAGACTTGTGTCGATCATGCAACATTTAGATTGTATCAGAAACATACTAATTCAAAGGGTAAATTCCCTTGGAAGATACGGGTAATACTTGCTAAACCTAATACTTCTGCTTAGCGGAACATGAGATGGGGTCACCCTCCAAGCTAACACAAAAATGACATATGTATGCTCACACACATCTATAAACTAGTACTTGAGCATAAATGGCAGTGAGCCTGAGCTAGTATATAGCAGTTGACCATTAATTTTAGCCTACTAATGCAGTTCTTACCCCAAGTTTCCTGAATAGTTATAGTTCTAGAATTTTGTTACCCTTATTGTTGTTTCTATTATGTACTGTCCGAATACCTGTACCTCTTGACAATCAGCACTCACCTACAAAAATGGCTGAGTTTCACAAAAGTATGTAGTTAATAAATACAGAATTTCTTATCTCAATAATTGTTTGAGTAAAGTCGTTTTGATCTTCCAATTACCAGTAGCTTGAGGCACAAACACGTTGCCACAAACGGTTGAGATATAAAATAAAGTTTGGTAAAGGTTTTTCAATACTATAGTAACCAGTCACTCCAATTTTTGTGATGAAAAACAAACACAACAATCTACAAAAATATTGCACAAATTTGGAGCCTAACCTTAAAGTAAGACTTGCTTACTGCTGCAGTATTAGAAAAAAACTTGGGGCAAGCCTGAAAAGCTATGTTTTTAGTATAAAAAGGTACCTATGCATGCCTTTAAGGGACCAGTATCATCCATACATAAATGACATATTACAAGAGTCAAAGGGTTCCAATGCTATAGAAACTACTTGCCCGATGTTTTTGTGACCTAAAAAACAACAACATTTTTACAAAATAATCGTAGTACACTTCTTGCGGTTGCTATTATAAGAGTGACCCTGGCAACTGTTAATGCTGGATACATTTTCCTCTCAAAACAATATTCTGTCACCATTTAGGTCTTTTAAACTGTTCACAAATTAAACCATAGCAACTCTTGGAATTACCGCTGGACAACTGCATCGGGCTTCACACTCGTGGTTGGGACAGTTCATTCCTCTAACCCATGGTTTAGTCATTACATATACATATATGAATTTATATGTATGGTTGGTACGCATGCTCCTTAAACACATGAGTGGGCTCCTTTTTGTCCTTTAGCTTTGGACTTGAAATGGTGTGGATTAGGATATGGGAAACTTCAAGCACAATAAGGACTTGGTACTTACCATGAAATTTTAAACCAAGTATTCCTCACTTATCAATGGACTGTTTATAGACAGTGAACCTTCCCAATTACTGCAATTCAATGATGTCCTGGCACATTTAACTTCATCAGTGAATTGCTTAACGTAGAGTGTTCATAATATAGACAGAAGTAAAGCTTTGTTGTTGTAAACTGATCATCTCACTCTATAAGCACTGCAACAGAGAGGTAGTGTATAAAAGACAAAAAAAAAACGAAAAGTATATAACCTTATCAATTATTACTGAACTAATAATTCTATTATAAAAAGAAAAATAAATGAAGGATTAATTACGAGTAACAAACTGACCACAATGGTGAGAGAAATGATATGGGTTACTGTAATTTTGCTCTACTGTAAATGGGCAAGTGGGCAGTATGCAAGTGATGCCCATAGTGCAATAAATGTGCAATACAACAACAGCTGCCATGATCACAGATGCTTAAACACAACACAAAGTTTTCATCAATTCCTAAAAGAAGTTACAACTACTACTTCAGATTCTGTACATATGTGCATCTGTGCCAATGCTTCACTGGACACGACAGTTACATTTGATAATATTGCTGAAGTTACCATCATCGGAAAGGGAAGCCAAGTTTCCAAAATTACTTGCTCCAGCAAAAGTACTGGTTTTAATTTCACGCATGTAAACAGAGTTCGCATCGAGGGTATCAGCATGGATCAGTGTGGAGGATGCATAACTGGTGAAAACAGTCCCTCTCTTACCTTCACTTCCATCGATAGTATAGTTCTGCATGATGTAGCGTTGACAAAAAGTAAAAGCATTGGAGTGCAGATCACTGATGTATCCTCAATTACAGCATCTTTCCTGAACATAACACTCAGTAGTGGGAGAGGTATGGGTATCACAGGCTCTTCAAATCACAGCATTACAATAAAGAACTCGTCTTTTTTTTGGTAATAACTACAACTACCCATTATTTAGTAGCCGCAATAGAACAAGATTGAATGATGCAGGAGGAGGAATATATGTTAAATTCTGTCGTGCCACATCTGCATTTTTGGAAATAATTGACACAAATTTAATTGATAACCGAGCAAGCCATGGAGGAGGCATCGCCATTGATGAAGAAATATCCACCAACTACCACAATTTCTTGTTTATTAATCTGGTAGTTAAAGACTGCTCCTTTATCAGAAATGCTGCAGAAAATGGAGGCGGTGTCTACGTTTTAATGGCATTCAAACGATCCCCTGGTGATAAGAACTGTTCGATAAAGTTTATAGATACAACTTGGAAGTCTAATGTTGGATTTCATGGTTCTGCTGTTATGATGGAGCCTTGCACTAAGTGCCAAAGAATAAAATACTTGAAGTTCTCACCAATTTTTAAGGGCTATAATTTTGTGGGCAATAAGGCTCACACACTTCTTAATGGATCTAATTGTTCAAACTATAACTTATATAGGAGATCTAAGGGTACTCTCTTCATCAGTAAAACTGACATAAACTTACAAGGAGATTCTTCCTTCGTGTTCAATGAAGCTTCGGCAATATATGCTGTTTCTAGTAACCTTATTATCTCCAATCAATCTGTGTTAAATTTCACAAATAACATCAGCTACCGAGGAGGCGCTATTGCTTTGTATTCAACCTCCAAAATAATACTAGAAAACAATGTCGAGCTATATTTTGGGAGCAACAATGCAAACAATAAAGGAGGGGCCATTTACCAGAAAAACTCAAATTATGAAGAAAATATTCGTTTTCGTTGTTTCATCATGAATAGAGGCACTAATTCCAGTTCAAATCACCTCACATTTAGTAGGAACAAAGCTGGTCACACCGGCAATACATTATATCTTACCACCCTAAAGGGCTGTAACCACTACGAAACATTTAACAATTGTTCAGGGGTTCTTCTTGAATATGCTCATTTCCACTTCTCGGAGTGTACGCCATCTGAAATTGAAACGGTTGGTAATGATTACAACGTGACTGATTTTTCCCCATTAAAATACGTAATTCCCGGCAAACCAACTGATCTAGGTATCTCCATTATAGATGACACAGAGAAGACCATAACCACAGTAATCAAAGCTGTCATCACAGCCAACAAATCTTCAGTCAATATAGACAGTGCCTACAATTATATCACTAACAATAAAATACTCTTACAAGGTGATGAAGGGGCAGAAGCAACAGTGATGCTCAAAATGTTAAATTACGAAAATACTCTATTGGAAATCAAAATGGTCTTGCAAAGATGTCCGCCAGGGTTGATAAGTCTTAAACAAATGTGTGTATGCTCGGCCTTTCAGGTAAACACAACTTTAAATCTGGATGGAATAAACACGTGTGACATGGAAGAGTTCAAAGCCCATTTGCAAAACAACTACTGGGCAGGCTACTTGGATCCTGGCAATGAGACTAAAGCTGAATTCACGACTAACATATGCCCAATTGATTTTTGTGACGAGTCCCCAAAGGATTATACGGGTGCCTGGTTGCCACAAAGCACTGACACTTTTGAGCTAACCGAAGTAGTCTGTTCACCCAACAAAATGGGAGTCTTGTGTGGAAAATGTGCTGGAAACTATTCTGTTCGTTTCCATGATGCCTCCTATTCGTGCAAAGAAAACAAGCGATGTGAATGGGGTGTCCCGTTGTATCTGATTTCAGAGTTGGTGCCTGCCACAATCTTCTTTACCTTGGTGATATCTCTTGACATTACTTTCACAAGTGGGACAGTGAGCGGATTCATTTTTTATGTGCAAATATTTGATTCTCTTCTGATATCAGGAAATCATGCCACTTGGTTTAACAGCTTTTCAGGAGTTCTTTTAAAAGCTTTATTCTTCATAGTAAGAATGTTCAATTTGAGCTTCTTCTCACTTAGTGAGCTTTCATTTTGCTTAATAAAAGGAGCAGATGCACTTGACATGATAGCTTTTCAATACTTCACACTGATTTACTGCTTTTTTCTAATTATCTTCACCATAGCACTAAAGAATAAATGTTCCATTAAATTTAACTTTTACTTTGGTTTGAAGAAGACCCAATTGTCGGATTCCTTCATCCACGGCCTTTCCAGTTTTCTTGTCATATGCTACTTTCAGGGAACAAAGATAAGTTTTCTTTTACTGTCTTTTGTGAGAATTGGGGGGTCTGATAAAAGAGTGTTCTATAATGGAGATGTAGTCTTCATGGGAGATGAGCATGTCAAATATGCTATTCCGGCAATACTGTTCCTAATATTTGTTACAGTTCTTCCACCAGTTCTGCTGCTGTCTTATCCACTGTGCTATAGAGTCCTAGCACTCTTTAAACTCCAAGAATCAAGATTCACAATAATGCTTTGCAAATGCATCCCTTTAGAGAAATACAAGCCCGTGTTTGACTCCTTCCAGAGCACTTTCAAAGATGAGCACCGCTACTTCTCTGGACTCCATTTTATATTTCGATGCTTAATTCTGGTCCTTATCTTGCTCCACAGAGACCTGATCAATTCGTACGTTATACTAGACCTGCTGTTTCTGGCAATGCTGACCTTACATGCAACTCAAAGACCGTACAGAAATGATTGGCATAACACCCTGGACAACTTCATGTATTCCCTCCTCATTGTGTTGAATACTATCTCACTCTTCAACTACCACCGTAGAATGGTGCACACCAATGAGAAAGATATTGTTCCTTATACTTCGTTCATTCAGGTCTTACTAGCATGGATACCACTAGTGTGCATGCTTGCATACCTCAGCAACAGATGTGTACGTGTCGTCAGGAAAGTGTATTTGTCAAGAAGAAAACCGAAAAGGGATGCTAATGACTTCACTTCATCCATAATAGGCCTGGAAGAAGAAAGAGAAAATATGGCAGAAATGGATTATGAGAAGTATCACACAGCATGATGGCTACTGCTTTCCTCACCTCAGCTATGCAAAACAAAATATAAATAAAAGAAATAAATAACAATTAACTTTTACACTTAAACAATACAATGTTATTGCCATGATACTTAGTTCAGTGGTTTTTATATGAACTTTTTTGTGTCCTTAAATTGTTAATTTTTTTGTTATTTTCCTTGTTGTGTGCTTAGTAAACAAGTGTGCAGCTATATGATGTGATCTATGTAAACTCCAATACTCTAATACAAACAAAATCATCTAATGTTATCCCACATTATGATGCCTCAATATTCAGATAGTAATATAATTCTTGATACATTTTATTGTATTATCTGCTTGACTGTGACAATCTTTACTTACTAGTAGCCATAGCTAAATACCTTACCTAGATAAAAATTAGCTCAGGGCCATGTGCTGCTTAGCTTTTTGAAACCGTGAGTGGTATTGAGCAATGGAGAGGACGGTCTAGTCCCATGTGGTTTACTACAATTCAGTGAGAAGGTCATGTTGATGAGCCTTGAAAAGCTACTAGTAGTTAGTTAGATGAGCAAATTGTGTGTGTGTGTGTGTGTGGGGGGGGGGAGGGAGGGACTAAGTTGAGCCCACTTGATTTCTGTCCCTGGAAAGTAAGCATTTTAGGGCATTTATGAATTTATGTTTGTTAAATGTTCATTTGTAATTTATGCCATAAAAATAATGCCAAGTTATCATGCACTGACACTAAGGACTGTAAACACTACAAGGACTTGGTAACTACAAGGAAAGGTGAAACAAAGAAATCCCCAACCACTCATGTTAGACAATAGTGAGAAAGCCTATTATCCCAAAGTCGTTCGTTCTATGATATCCTGGTACATTGTACAATTACTTAGAACCCGTTGCTATATTGTTACTAGGTGTACTAACTTGGTAAGTGTGCACTATTTTTTGCCTTTAGGTATATAAACTGTGCATACTAACCACCCCTTGGGGTATTGCTATTTTTGAGTTTGAGTTTAATAGAATAGGCCTGATAAAGCTGTGTGAGGCCTGGATATGATATGTGAGGGTCTACTACCCTCTCATATCTGACCTATACAGGACCAGCCCTAGTTCCCTCCTGCTGACCGCTCATACACAGGAATTTACCACAGCTAGCTGCTTAACTGTTTACCACAGAGCAGAGCAGCCCAGGGTGTAGAGTTAGATCTGGAGATAACAGCTGGCAGCTACAAAGCTAAAGTAAACCTGCCAGGCGTACTTCAATTGAATTTTAATTGAATTTTAATTTTGGGCCTGAAATTCGCTTGACACCGATAAACCAAGTTGCTAGTGGAAACTGGGCCGGCTTTGGGTAAACGGGTTCTAAAATAGTTAGAGCATGCGCCCAGGTACTGGTGGATTTAGTGCACTAAATCCACCAGTACCTAAGCGCGTATGCTCTAACTATTACTTAACTCTTACCATGCTCAAAACATTGACAGAAACAAAAGTTTGTTATCGTAAACTGATTGCCTCACTAACTTAGCACAACAACAGTGAGGCAGTGTATAAAAGCAAAAATAACAACAACTCTAACACTATAACAATATCCTCGTATATCTAGTGTTAAAAAAAGAATAGTGCGAAGATGTTGTTAGTGAACATACTATTGGCACACCTTTTCATTACAGGGAATTGTGGTAACGTCTACACTTATTGCATTGGCAATGCTTCTCTCTGTAGTACCTGCCAAAGTAAAAATTCTACTCTCAGAGAGGTTCTGCAGACTTCTTATAGCAATCTGCACATCTGCTTGAGCTCAAAGGTCTCTGTGATGAACAAACTGGAGGTCACAAATCGAACTGAGGTGGTCATGGAGGGAACTTCATCTGAGAATGACGGGCTCCAATGCTTTGGGCACCCGATACACTTCTATGGAATAGCCAAGTTGGAATTGTTAAATATTTTTATGGTCAATTGCCAAATCATATGTAAGGGTTTTTCTAAGCCTAGTTATAATTCAATTATTAATCTTTTCAAGGTATCCATTAACAATTGCAGTGGTACTGGAATTGAGTTTGAGAATGTGAAAAATATTACAATTTATTCTACAAACCTCACTAACAATTTAGAGAGTGGAATGAAGGTAAAGTTAACAAATATACAAGCAGAATCACATTCACTCCTTTTGGATAACTGCTTGTTTAAAGATAATGGTAGAGATATTGATTCTGATAAATATGGAGGAGGACTGGGTATAAACGTGACAGTTAACTTCAGTTTAACAGTAAAAAATACTGAATTTGATAGTAACCGAGCAGGTTATGTCGGTGGTATTGGAATCATATATAACTACTTCACTTCATATGTTCAACATACTTTTCTGAACTGTACTTTTAAGAACAACAAAGCAACTCATGGAGGTGGGCTCTACATAGAGTTAGTAGGACATTCTTTCTGCTTCAATTACTCTATGAATACAATAACATTTGATTCTTGTGAATAATAGAGGAATATATGGTTCTGCAGTAATGATTAAGTCTCTAACTGGCCAGTATTTCACAAATCATGGAGTGATGCCACTGTTCAGAAGATGCAACATCACTAACAATTCTGTCATCTATAATTCCACTCATCCAAAATATTGGCAAGACTATAAAGTGAGAAAGAGCACTAGAGGAACAGTGTATGTTAAAAATGCTCTCATTTCTGTACAAGATCAAATGAAGCTGGCTGACAATAGTGGCAGTGCCATTGTGCTAATATCAAGTAGCCTTATTGTTTTATCTGGTGCTGCTATTACATTTGAAAACAACAATGGCTTCAATGGAGCTGGTCTTTCTATGAAAGCAGAATCTCATCTACTTTTAGAAGGCAATGTAAATCTTACATTTTGTAGAAATAAAGCTAACAGCAAAGGTGGAGCTATATATCAAACAGATGACGAAATTGATTCTCCAATCCTATCTTTACCTAAGAGCAACATAGACGACAATACAACTCACAAACTTATTATCTTCCACAATAATAATGCAAGTGAAGGAGGAGATTCAATATTCTCCACTTCTATGAACTTGACGAACTGTAATGACTCAATAGCCCATAAAATACCTTATTTCCCGGTCTCATTACAAAAAGAAGAAAGTATTAATTTAAGGTTTTTAAAATGTAAAAGCAAGGAAATACAAACTTATGCACAAATGATGAAGGGAAGAAACACGTCTAAAACTAAATATATAATTCCAGGAAAGCCCACGAAACTCTTTAATGATAGCTCAAATTCTCTTATAAGCATTGACTACAAAGTTGTCAGTGATGAAAGTAATATAAAAGTGGATTCAGCTTGCAAAACTATATCCAATGATGAAATAGTTCTACATGGAGATCCAGGTTCAAGTGGACCTCTACGTTTATTTTTCAGCAAATTAGTCCTTTCTGTGACTGTAGAATTGCGTGACTGTCCACCAGGATATTTCTTCGACAATAGTACAACACAAAAATCTTGTAAATGTCCAACAGATTTACAAAACAATAACAAGCTCAATGCGGAAAATTATAAGGGTATCGTTAAATGCAATTCCAGTGAATTTACAGCCTATGTGAGTCACGGATACTGGGCTGGGTATTTCAATTCAAGTTTCTGTACTTCAGAATGCCCATTGGGTTTCTGTTACTACAGCAGAAACTATGATTCTTTTAAAGATTTAAAACACAAAGTAGTGGATTCAACTGAAACAAACTTATACAAAATAAATACATGTGGAAAAAATAGAGAAGGCACACTGTGTGGTAAATGCCAATATGGAAGCGCTGTGTACTTTCATGATACGGAATTATCGTGCAAAGAAAATAAAAACTGCAAGCTTGGATCACTTAAGTATTTATTATCTGAAATACTGCCAGCTACATTAGTCTTTGTATCTATAATATTTCTGGAAATATCATTTTTCCAGTGGTGGAATTAGTGGCTTTATTTTTTACATGCAAGCACTAGAAAGCCTTCAGTTGATAAACAGTGTAGTATGGTATGAATCTAAAACCTTCGTATTCCTAAAAATTCTACTCTTCTTTGTGCATTCTTTCAATTTGAGTTTCTTTAGCCATTTAGATTTTTGCTTATTTGAAAATGCACATTCCCTTGATATAATAGCGTTTAATTACATTACTTTAATTTACAGTCTGATTTTAGTGACTGCTTTGGTAGTCCTCATGAAACTCTGCCCAAGTAAGTACCTTGCCTATTTAAGGCTCAATAAAGTTAAAAAATCGAACTCCACGATCCATGGACTGTCAAGTTTCCTTGTTCTTTGTTATTTTCAGTGCACACGAATAAATTTGAGACTTTTGACTCGTACTAATATCTGTGGTCATCTCCGGGTTTACTATGATGGAGATCTGGAATATTTCCGAGGTGAACATCTGAAGTATGCTATACCTGCTTTGTTTTTCTTGTGTGGAATAACTATCAGTCTGCCTGTATTGCTCTTCTGCTATCCTCTCTGTTATAAAATTGTAGCACTGTGCAATTTACAGGAGTCGTTGTTGATGAGAATATTGTGTACATACATTCCATTGGAGAAGTACAAACCATTCTTCGATTCTTTCCAAGGATGTTTCAAAGATGAACATCGCTATTTTGCCAGCATCTACTTCCTCTACCGACTGTTACTGCTGACTCTACTTGCTGGGTTCTTTAGTTTCATCAACACACATTTAGCAATGGAAATAGCTTTTATTTTGATGCTAATACTGCATGTTACTATAATGCCGTATAAGAAAAAATGGCACAATATCATTGATGGGCTATTGCTGTCTTTGCTTCTTCTGTTAAACACCTTTACAATAATATACTATAATCAACAATATCTGCCCAATAGTTACAGAAAGAATTCCAGAATCCTCAGTTCTTTGCAGATAGTTTTGGCATGGATACCAGTCTGCGTAATGACACTGTACGTAATTAGTTTATGTTTTTTGAAAGTGAAGAAACTACTTAAGTCTAGAAGGACAAATGATAACTACATTGGCTTATCATCATTAGTTGATGCTGAGGAAGAAAGACACAAAATGAGTGAAATTAGTTACAAAATAGACTGGAATTGAATTCAAACACTTCATTACTTTTCTGTGTACCATTTGTGCTATTTGTAGTCAAATCAGTTCCAAATTAAAACAATTTACAGCAATAATTAAACAAAAACATTAAGATTAGTGTAATATATTATACCACGAAGCAGTTTATATAGATACAACTTCTGATAACACAGCTGTTATGAGTAGCAAAAAACAACTAAATTTAATGTGTAAGAGGTTTTCGTCTCTATGTTTGTCTAGCTGACGAATAGTCAGATATATTTTAGTGGTATGGCAAAACAACAATGGAATTTATCATACTAATAGAAGCAATAATTAAATCAATCTGGAGTCATAATAAATCTCATGGTATTTATTTCACATAATTCTTTTCATTAGTTGTCAAAAAAGTTGTTCTTGCTTTTTCAAAACATTAAATTTATCATTTGAGAGAAAATTTGAATTGGGTTTCTTTTATAACAATAACTAGCAAGTGCCCCACCAAACCGTGGCTTTTAATACTTGATTATGCTTAAAACCAAAATAAATTACCACCATCACTAATTCAGATAACATGTAAGACTTGTGTCAATCCTGCAACATTTAGATTGTATCAGAAACGAGCTAATTCAAAGGGTAAATTCCCTTGGAAGATATGGGTAATGCTTGCTAAACCTAATACTTCTGTTTAGCGGAACATGAGATGGGGTCACCCTCCAAACTAACAAAAAATGACATATGCTCACACACATCTATAAACTAGTACTGATGTGCTTGAGCATAAATGGCAGTGAGCCTGAGCTAGTATATAGCAGTTAACCATTAATTTTAGACTACTAATGCAGTTCTTACCTCAAGTTTCCTGAGTAGTTATAGTTCTAGAATTTTGTCACCCTTAAGAGTGTAAATAGAAGCTACTTTAGGTAAAATTGAAGTTTTATGTAACATAAACAGGGGAGATTTGTAGTATCTATTATTTACTGTCTGAGTTTCCTGTAACTCTTGATAATCAGCACTCACCTACAGAAATGGCCGAGTTTCACAAAAGTATGTAGCTAATAAATACAGAATTTCTTATCTCAATAATTGTTTGAGTAAAGTCATTTTGATCTTCCAATTACCAGTAGCTCGAGGCACAAACATGTTGCCACAAATGGCCGAGATATAAAATTTAAGTTTGGTAAAGGGTTTTCAATACCATAGTAACCAGTCACTGCAACTTTTTATGACGAAAAACAAATCTACAAAAATATCACACAATTTGGAGCCTAGCCTTAAAGTAAGACTTGCTTACTGCTGCAGTATTAGAAGAAAAAAACTGGGGGAAAGCCTGAAAAACTGTGTTTTTAGTATAAAAAGGCACCTATGCATGCATGTAAGGGACCAGTACCATTCATACCTAAACTACATATTACAAGAGTCAAGTGTGATATAGCGAGAGATTTCATGAGCAGGAAAATGTATTTTCACGAGCCTGAGGCAAGTGAAAATAAAGCCTGAGAGTGAAATACCTTGCTATATCACCTTGACCAATATAAATAGTGGTTTATTCTATGACAACAAGCACTCAGATATTATATAAGAGTGACCCTGGCAACTGTTAAATGCTGGACACATTTTCCTCTCAAACAATATTCTGTCACCATTTAGGTCTTTTAAACTATTCACAATTTAAACCATAGCAACTCTTGGAATTACTGCTGGACAACTGCGTCGGGCTTCACTCGGGATTGGGACAGTTCATTCCTCTAACCCATGGTTTACCCATTACATATACATATACGAATTTATATGTATGGATGGTACGCATGCTCCTTAAACACATGTGTGGGCTCCCGTTTCTCCTTTAGCTTTGGACTTAAAATGGTGTGGATTAGGATAATATGGGAAACTTCAAGCACAATAAGGACTTGGTACTTACCATGAAATATTAAACTAAGTTTTCCTCAATTATGGACTGTTTATAGAAAGCAAACCTTCCCCAATACAGCAATTCAATGATGTCCTTGTACATTTAACTCCATCAGTGAATTGCTTAACCCAGAGTGTTCATAATATAGGCAGAAGTAAAGCTTTGTTGTTGTAAACTGGTCACCTCACTCTTTTAGCACTGCAACAGAGAGGTAGCGTATAAAAGACAAAAAAACCAAAAATATATATAACCTCATAATATCAGTGTAAAATGAATAGTGCCAACTTGCTATTCATTATTATAATACTAGCACTCATTATCAATACATTTCAAAGTGGTACTATACACATTTGCTGCATTGGCAATACTTCTCCAAATATTACCTGCAGTGGTGAAAATGCTACTCTCGAGGATATTCTGCAGACTACTTATAGAAATCTGCACATCTGCTTGAGACCACAGGTCTCTGTGTCCAAAAATCTGGATTTTCTTAATCGAACTAAAGTGATCCTGGAGGGAACTTCAGCAAAGAATGATGGGCTCCGATGCTCTGGGCACTTAATACACTTCTATAGAATAGACAAGTTGGAATTGATAAATATTTCTATGGACAATTGCCACATCATATGTAAGCAATTCTTTAAGCCTAGATATAATTCAAATGTTTATCTTTCCAATGTAGAAGTAAGTAATAGCAGTGGTATTGGAATAAAGTTTGAAAATGTGAAAAATATTACAATTGAGTCCACCAAGTTCATTAACAATTCAGAGAGTGGAATGAAGGTAATGATAACAAATATATCTGTAGAATCATATTCAGTCATCTTGGACAATTGCTGTTTTAAAGATAATGGTAGGGATGTTGATTCTGATAAATATGGAGGAGGGGTTAATATTAATGTGGCAGCTAAGTTCAGCCTAGCAGTTACTAATACTGAATTTGATAGTAACCGAGCAGGCTATGGCGGTGGTATTGGAATCATATACAATTATTTCACTTCACATATTCAACATAATTTTCTGAACTGTACTTTTAAGAACAACACAGCAACACGTGGTGGTGGGCTTTATATAGAGTTTGTTGGACAGCCACTCTGCTTTAATTTCTCCACAAATACTATAGTATACAATTCTTGCAAATGGATATTAAATAGTGGAATATATGGTTCTGCAGTAATGATTAAGTCACAAACTGGCCAGCACATCACTAATTACCAAGTGATGCCAATGTTCAGAAGATGCGACATCATTAACAATTTTGTCATCTATAATGCTGCTCATCCTACATATTGGCAAGTCTACAAAGTGAGAAAGAGTACCAGAGGAACAGTGTATGTAAAAAATGCACTCATTTCTGTACAAAATGAAACCATATTAGCTGACAATAACGGCAGTGCCCTTGAGCTAGTGTCAAGCAGTCTCATCGTCTTACCAGGTACTGTACTTTCATTAAACAACAACCATGGCTTCAATGGGGCTGGTCTATATTTGAGAGATGGGTCTCGTCTATTTTTAAAAGGAATTGTCAATATCATATTTAGTGGTAATGAAGCCAAAAACAAAGGAGGAGCAATATATCAAACTGATGATGAAATTGATCATCATCCAATACTTTCTCTAGCAAACAGTAACAAAGAGGACAATACAGCTCTTAAATTTTTTCCTTCACCAACAATACAGCATTTGAAGGAGGAAATTCAATATTCTCTACTTCAATGGATTTGTCTAACTGCAATAATACAAGGGAATTGTCCTATATAATACCATATTATCCTGACTCAACTAAAGAAGACGAAGTTCATTTCAATTTTTCAAAATGTGACAGCAAGGAAATACAAACTTATGCACAAATGAGGAAGAATAGTAACACTTCTGAAATTAAATTTATAATTCCTGGAAAGCTTACAGAATTGTTTAATGACAGCTCATCAAATCCTCTTATAAATATAGATTACAAAGTTGTTAGTTATGAAAGTGATATAACAGTTAATCCAGCGTACAAATCTATATCCAATGATGAAATTGTTCTACATGGACGTCCAGGTTCACGTGGACTTCTTCGTTTATTTTTCAGTGAACTGGTCCTTTCTGTGACTGTAGAACTGTGTAAGTGTCCACCAGGATATTTCTTGGACAACAAAACAACACTAATATCTTGTAAATGTCCGACAGATTCACAAGAAAATAGCAATTTCAATGCTGACCACTATACTGGCATCACTAAATGTAATTCCAGTGAATTTCAAGCATATTTGAAGCATGGGTATTGGGCTGGCTATTTCAATACAAGTTTTTGTACTTCGGACTGCCCATTTGGGTTTTGTCATGACATAAAAGATGGAAAATTACTACCGGAGTCAATAGAAACAAACTTATATACATGTGCAAATAATAGAGAAGGAGCACTGTGTGGTAAATGCCAAAATGGAAGCTCTGTATACTTCCATCATACTGAATTATCGTGCAAAGAAAATAAAAACTGCAAGCTTGGATCACTTAAGTATTTATTATCTGAAATACTGCCAGCTACATTAGTCTTTGTATCTATAATATTTCTGGAAATATCATTCACCAGTGGTGGAATTAGTGGCTTTATTTTTTACATGCAAGCACTAGAAAGCCTTCAGTTGATAAACAGTGTAGTATGGTATGAATCGAAAACCTACATATTCCTAAAAATTCTACACTTCTTGGTGAATTCTTTCAATCTGAGTTTCTTCAACACTCTAGATTTTTGCTTATTTGAAAATGCACATTCCCTTGATATAATAGCATTTAATTACATTACTTTAATATACAGTCTGATTTTAGTGATTGCTTTGGTAGTCCTCATGAAACTCTGCCCAAGTAAGTACCTTGCCTATTTAAGGCTCAATAAAGTTAAAATATCAAACTCCATGATCCATGGACTGTCAAGTTTCCTTGTTCTTTGTTATTTTCAGTGCACACGAATAAATTTGAGACTTTTGACTCGTACTAATATCTGTGGCCATCTCCGGGTTTACTATGATGGAGATCTGGAATATTTCCGAGGTGAACATCTGAAGTATGCTATACCTGCTTTGTTTTTCTTGTGTGGAATAACTATCAGTCTGCCTGTATTGCTCTTCTGCTATCCTCTCTGTTATAAAATTGTAGCACTGTGCAATTTACAGGAGTCGATGTTGATAAGAATATTGTGTACATACATTCCATTGGAGAAGTACAAACCATTCTTCGATTCTTTCCAAGGATGTTTCAAAGATGAACATCGCTATTTTGCCAGCATCTACTTCCTCTACCGACTGTTACTGCTGACTCTACTTGCTGGGTTCTTTAGTTTCTTCAACACACATTCAGCAATGGAAACAGCTTTTATTTTGATGCTAATACTGCATGTTACTATAATGCCGTACAAGAAAAAATGGCACAATATCATTGATGGGCTACTGCTGTCTTTGCTTCTTCTGCTAAACACCTTTACTATAATATACTATAATCAACAATATCTGCCCAATAGTTACATGAAGAACTTGAGTATTATTGGTTCTCTGCAGATAGTTTTGGCATGGATACCACGGTTGTCATCATTAGTTGAGGCTGTTGAAGAAAGAGACAAAGAGTACGAGACTCAATACAGAAGGGACTAAAATTTAACACATTGTGTTTCTTTTGCCTTGTTGTCATTTACTATAATGCAGTTTACACACAATTGGTGAACCAGAAAGTTTTACAATATGTAGTTTAGCCTTAAACGAACAATTTTTTGATATTATTTTCACATTACAGATGTTTATGTGTGTAACAAATTCTTAATTTACTGATTCACTATATTTTGCTTCAGTTCAATATATGACCTTGAAAAAAAATACCAGTTACTTAATGAGAACACAATCCTTTCTCACTTCTTCACAGGTGAATTGGTCAACAAGTTACTAAGATTTAGGGCATATATTAACTGTACATAAAATACACAAAAAAGCCTAGACTAACAATGGACAGTATGTGCAAATATTTTGATCAACAATGACTCCTGTAAATTGCACAGTGCTACAATATTATAACAGAGAGGATAGCAGAAGAGCAATACAGGCAGACTGATAGTTATTCCACACAAGAAAAACAAAGCAGGTATAGCATACTTCAGATGTTCACCTCGGAAATATTCAAGATCTCCATCTTGAATTGGATTTCTTTTATAGCAATAGCAAGTACCCTGCCAAACTGTGGCATTTGATACGTAGGTATGTTTAAGACCAAAATAACTTACCACCACCACTAATTCTGATAATATTAGTAAGACCTAATTGTGTCGATCCTGCAACTTTTAGATCCTATCAGAGTCAACCTAAATTAACTTGGGGAAGATACGGGTAATGCTAAATATTTCTGTTTAGGGGAACATGAGATGGGGTCACCCTCCAAGCTTGTTCAGGGGGTGTAAGTCCCTGAGCAGAGTTGGTTGTATATTCGAAGGACCAGCTTACAGAGTGGCAGGCACACATGCAAAGAAACCAGGGCTCTAGCTAGAGTAGCCGTAGCTGTCAATAAGTTGGTAGAGATAGGTTCATCATAGAGAATATAAGATCATAGCAACAGCAACTGAACTGTGACTGAACAAAAACAGAATGAATAAACATGAGTGAGCAGCATATCGAAGTGAGAACATGTGTTCATTCAATTCAATGAGCATGCCCCGAGGATAATTCAATGAGCATGCCCCGAGGATAATTCAATGAGCATGCCCAGAGGATAATTCAATGAGTATGCCCAGAGGATATGTGTATGTGGGTGACAACCAACACATAAGAGTTTGTTTCATGCAGCCTGCACAGCAGGGTGTGGTCTTGTTAGCGGGTAGAGGGCATATTCCCAGACAAGCTAACAATGTGTATGTTCACACACCTCTATAAACTAGTACTGATGTGAATGAGCATAAATGGCAGTGAGCCTGATAATTAGATTTTTTTAAAAATGAATGGGATTTGGTTCTGGTGAAGTTCCAACTGCACAGACAGAGAAATTGCTATAATATAATTAAAATATCATTCCTTTTTTAAGAATAAACAAAACTATAGAAGATTCATAAGCTAACATGCCCTGAAAACTGTAGCACTACTAAGCCCATACTATCTACTGTTGCTAGTTTTTTGTTAAAGAATTTTCCTATTAATTCTGGTGAATATTAACTTGAACATTGCAGTTTGAAATAGTAGCTGTATATTAAAAAAAAATTTCAAATTGAGGACAGTATAAATACATACCAATATAAACAACAAACTAAGGTAATTATTGGGAGTTAGATGTGTTAAGCATTTTAATAACACCCTATTAAAGAAAGTAACAAAACCAATTAATTTACAACTATTAAACTAATGAATGTTCTAGTCTAAACTGAAAATGTTTTCAACTAGTTTGAGTGTAAACAATTGCAAGCCCATTATAAGAAAATAATACCCTGTCAAAATTTGTGATATCTACCACAACCAGTGCCTCAGTACTCTTATAGCAAGACTGCTGCTACAAATGAAAATTAAATCAATTGCAGCTCTGTTTGCCTTATGGCTAAATGTTATACTGTCTACAGAGGATATAGGCCATTCTTTGAATTCCTGTACTGATTGGAGCTTGGATAAGAACAATACTGAAGTAAACTTTACTTCTACGTGCTTTCTGAAAAGTGACAATTATTCAGAGCTTCACTTTATCAACGACAGCACATTGACTGCTTATGGGAAATATACATATGTGAAATCACTGAAAAGCTGCAATGAGCATATTTTGAATGTGGTTCGTGTATATTCAAAATGCCATAAATTGTGTACTGTAGGCCATCATATAGTTACCCATGACAGTGATAAACCTGTGATAGACTACATAATGCCTGGAATCCCAGCATTTTTGAACTTGGATATCATAGACCATTCCAATAACATCACACAAGACATTCTTCATGTAAAAGTAACAGAAGAAAATGATGACGTACAATTGGCGGAATACAGCAAGATTTTGTACGATTTCAGGAAAATAATTTTACAAGGAAATATTGGGAAAAATGCATTAATGTCTATCTCTGTACACGATGGACCAAACTCTGCAATTACATTTAATGTAACTTTGCAATCTTGTCCTCCAGGTTATGTTTGGATGGCTAATAATAAGAATAGAAAAATCGGTAAGTGTGAGTGCTCGGCTGATACTGATAACAACTTTTACCTGGCTATTCATTCATGTAATACTTCTAACTATAGTGCCATATTGAAAGCTACACATTGGGCAGGGTACGTTAATCATGCTTTTGTGACAGGTTATTGCCCTAAGGGATTTTGCGTAAACGATACAGATTATGCTGTCAATAAAATCTACCTTCCCAATACCTCTGTTGTTGGACACGATTTGTCAAGTTATGTCTGTAGAACCAACAGATCAGGCGTATTGTGTGGCTCCTGTATCAAAAACCACTCAGTATATTTTCATACAAGAGACTATGATTGTGGGCCTAATGACAGATGCCATATTGGCTGGCTTTTCTTTCTCTTGTCACAGATAATTCCACTTACATTTCTATTTGTGGTAATAACAGTCTTCAACATCAGTCTTACAAATGGATCCATTAATATCTTAGTGTTTTACTTTCAAGTCTTTGATATATTTCATATCGGTGGCAATGGGCTAATTATGTTTGACGTCAAAGCACATAATTTGCTAAACATTATTCGTTTAATGGGACGCACCTTTCAACTCGATTTTTTCTGCTTACAGATATTCTCATTTTGCCTTTGGGAAGGAGCAACTACTCTAGACATTATAGCCATTAATTACGTCACTACCGTATATGCATTGGGACTGGTAATAGTGACTGTTTTCTTTATAGTACCTTGTCTTCACAAACTGAAAGTCAAACAAGTCATTCCTATAAAGACAAAGATTTCCAAAACAATTATTCATGGCCTGACAGGATTTCTAGTTCTTTGTTACTTTCAGAGTACTAAAACATCTTTGCTTATACTGAATATCACTCAGTTGTACAGCAAGGAAATGAAAGTGGATAAATTTCTAAGAGTATATTATGATGGAAACATAAAATACTTTCGTACCGGACATTTCTACTATGCTCTTATAGCTTTAGTTTTCATAATAATAATATCAATAATTCCTCCATTATTGCTCCTCTGTTACCCACTGTGCTATAAAGTACTAGCTGTATGTAAGCTACAAGAGTCTAAGTTGAGTCGCATCCTTTGTAAAGTGCTTCCGTTAGAAAAATACAGACCACTTTTTGATTCTTTCCAAAGTACTTACAGAGACAAGCATCGATACTTTGCAGCACTGTTCTTTATATATCGACTTGTGTTTTTATTGACATTTGCATTCGTTCGCGGTCTTGGCATGTTGTATTTTTTTCTGGAAGTTGAGATTCTGATAATACTGTTCCTTCATGCATGGGTTCACCCTCATAAGAATAAGTGGCACAACTTTATGGACACTTTGATATTCACATTACTTGCTGTATTGAACGGAATGACTTTACTAAATTATCAGCACAGTCTAGAGGACCACTCTAAATATCGCAGCGCAATTATACTCAGCACTGTTCAGGTTGTTGTGTCTGGAACTCCTATTGTCATGTTGCTGTGCTACATTCTGTACCATGTACCCTTTCTTCAGAAGCAGTGTCTAACCAAATTACATTCGCTCATTGCTACTCCTTCATACAAGAAAATGATTCCATTGGTAAGACGACATTCGAAGGAAGCACAAGATGATTTGTCTATATGTGAAGAAAACAGTCGACATGACTGCAACTTTGATAAAACCTTCCATTCCAGATATTCCCAAAGTGTGTGAATGAACACCTGATATAAATACATCCTGAAAACTAATAAAGAGTGCTAAATGTAAACATTACTTTGACTTTAAATAATGCTGTATTAGTTATGTTTGTCTACATACAAATCAATTATAGTATCATTTGTCAGAATAATAAATGTATTGTGGCAGTCACTTAGATAACTATTCTAAGTATGGATTGAACAGCAGTGGTAATACAAGTTTCTAGGGATTTATAAGAGACACTTATTTACGTGTGTTTTCATTGAAGTATTAACAATATCATTGATTGTAATAGATTTATCCCGTATATGATATTAGCATTTTATGGCCTGTCTAATTGGATGGAAATTCTGTTAACATCAATGGCTTGTATAACACTAATCTTATACCACTTACTGCACATAGAATTAATCACATACTTCATGCAATTAAAGTGATACAGTGCTTCCTTGATTTCGGTCAACTTTGGTCAAAACATTTAGAGAAGTGTCCGGATATGTCAAATTGTCCAGGCTTGTGAATAATGAGATTCATAACCACAATAATTAAATTATTGGGCTCACTTAGATTTTTAGATGTAAATGTAACATGTTTATATATACTATCACAACAATTTCGAGGCTCTTGTCAGTGAATGTACAGTTACCTTGCTGTACAGCCCTGAGAGACACTGAAAAAGATAGTCTCTAGCCTGTGTGTCTCCTGTCTCCACACTATGCGGTGTCCCAGCAAAGCCATAGACTTTGGACACACAGCACCCATGGTCTCAATGGCTATAGATGAGAACCAATGACTTGGTAGAAGGTTGCTATACTTCTCCTCCTTCCTCTCTTCAGCTGCTGCAGCAACTTTCCCAGGTCGTTGGGTTGCATGGGGTCTGTCTATACGAGGGGGCAAAAGTGTCTGGACAGGTTGCATCCCACGCAAGTAAATGACCTGACTTCCGCCAGTCACTCCATCTCGTCTCTTTCAATCTGACATCCATTAATCCTCATGGTTCTAGCCTGGAAGGAATGTGGGTGGATATCAAGGCTCTATTGATGATGTCATTTGGAGCAGTATGATGTTGGTTCATCCCCTCACTCTGTCTACAGCTGAGTGTATGTCTTCCAAGTTCATCAGTGTCGGCCGAGCAATGCCTGCACTGGTATGGAGAACAAACTGATGTTCCTAGTTTGAGACCCACAGCAATGTGCACTGTGTTGTCTTCCATGTGAAACTCAAGGGAAGACACTGGCAAAACCCTCAACCATGCTCCTGATTCCTTGTCAGATACTGAAAGTAAGCTAGCATGTTCCACAACACTGACTGCATCACTCAGGAGATGTTGAGCTGTTGATGCAGCCCTTATGGAATCCCATGCTTTTTAGCTGTGAGTTGAGATCTCCTTCAGAGGATGACCTTCATGACCCACTGACCCAGAACAACATTGCTTCCTCAATGAAAGGTACAGGCTTTTGATAAAAAAGAAGGTGGCAGGAAATCATAAACCATCTCAGAGGAAGAGTATGTTGATGCCAAATAGGCAAATGGAGCAACATCAGAAACTCTTCGAATACCCAAACCTTCTAACTTAACTGGTAGAGTAGCCTCTATCCATCCATGCCGGGCTGTCTTGCTCTAGTAGGTTGTCTGTCACTCCACTAAGAATCTCTTGTAAGCAGTCATCATACGTTTCTAGGGTGGCTGATCTGATGCATGGTGCAGTCCAGAGAGTGTGTACATTAACTTTGGCAGTGTAAAGCAATGGCGTAGCAAGATGAGAGCATCATATGCTGTCTATAACTGCAATCGATCACCCAATCTGTGCAGTACTTCCACCTTTCTCCTCAAGGCTGCTGTGACACACACTCATCGTCATCTATAGGGGAGCCCAGCAAGACTCAGCAACTGTGTACCGAGGAGACTAACAAGCAGGGTGCCACATGTTGTCATGTCATCGTTCACTATTTCACACTTTGCAGTGTTCAATGACAGCCCTATTTTTCTGCATCCTTCATCACTTGAATGTCATGGATGAGGTCTCCACAATTCCCTCCCAATGCGAAATCATCCACTTGGAAATTCGATCTGAAGTACGAACTCAGTTGATGTAAAACTTGATAGAAAAGCAGGAGGGGGCCTCGTGGGTCTCCCAGCTGCACTCCCTCAGCGGATGTTATTGACTTGTCACCCCAAACCAAGATGGATGATGATGCATACACTAATTGTTGTACTTGACTTAGTACATTTACCCCATCTAAGTAGTTCCACCACAAAGTAATTTTTATCAAACATTTACAATAGCACAGGTGAAGCTCACAAACAAATTTAGACATGATAGGTGACATTTGGCATGGATAAATGTATACTTGATACTTAACTAGAAACACAAATCAATTTTTTTTCCAAAAAAAAAATTCATTTTAAACTATACATTTTGTATGTAGACCACAAGTAAAAAAAAATTATTTCAAGAGTTTAAATACAGCACTAATTTACCATTTAGGTCACTATAGTTTTGACAATACACACTTAGCTAAAATGTAATACATACTTGTTTCATTTGAGTTAAGGTGCTTGTTCAGATACATTGTACACAAATATATAACAAAACTAACCATAGGGATCGTCACATTGTAGATCTGTCAATAACCAGAAGTGCATTACAGTGGTATAGGAACATGTTTCAGTATGAAGTGGGGGGAGGGGGGCTCCAAGGACATCCGTTGTATTTTTAAAAGTGTTCATGTGCTAGAAGTCTCCTTGTAGGATTGTGCACAAATCTATAGGGGGTAGGGGGTGGGCTCATGCCCCCAGAGCCTCCCCTCCTCTTATGCCTCTGCATTACCTAGCTAAGAAGAATATATGTAAGTCTGAGGATCCTGACACTAAAGTCTGCATGTCAAGTAATGTTTTTTTCCTGGACATTAGTTATGGATTGTGAACATATTAAATATTCTATTTCTTGAAAGGCGTTGTTAAAAAAGTATAAAAAACAAAATTTACTTGACATAGACTTACAATAGGGTGTTTTGAATTGCATGCCTTGACATGTATATCAACAGTTCAGAAGAACCTTGTTTACACATTCAGAAGAACTTGTTTACACATTCAGAAGAACTTTGTTTACACAAAAGGATATCCACAATTTACACTTCATTCACAATTTTTCTCAAGTCCCACTGTAGCTAAGTTCTAAACTTTGAAGAACCTTTCCTGCATGCAATCACATTATTCAAATAACTTGTTATAATAAGGAAATGACTTGTTTAGATATACAATTACAAAGCATACTTTTTAAAATAAATCCAGAGTAAACTGCTTCAGTTTGGGACTTACATTGGATGAGCCTTTCACAGCATTTCCTGAACAAATAATTCTTTAGCCTTTAATGTTAAGTTTACATAACAAAGAAAGCACAATATGTTATAAATGAGTAAAAATTACAGAACCAATTACAATTATTATATTCTTCAATATAATATTTAACATGGCTGTTGGATTGCTGATGAAAATTATTTGTGTTACCAACCTTATAACACACGTTATACCAAAGTTAAGTGGAATGGAAATGAGAGATACAATAGAGAATTGCACAAGTTTAAACTCGAATAATTTTACACTAAGAGATAATAATAAAACTTGTGCCTCAATAAGTATTTATGAAAATTATTGTGTATCTGAAGATATTGTATCCAGAAACGAGCTCTGCATAATTATAAATGGCTATAAATCAGATACTTCCGTCGGATGTTTAACAACTTCTATGAATTTAACTTTTCAAGACTTCCCACACATATCTCTCAAGTTCTTAACAATAGAAGCGTGTGGTGCCATTATAATAGATAACTGCTCAGAAATATATATTGAAAGTGTGAAGATAAGTGACATTAAACACGTATTCTTTACCAATTATAATAAACTCACTATCATAAACAGTTCATTTGACGATACATCTCTACAATTAAATCCTAACAGATTAACAAGCAAAACCAATATCATTAATTCGAAACACAATAACTCAATTTTCCCTGGAAGAAATGATCTGTATTTTTCTGGACAACAGATAATATTAAATAATAGTACAAATTTTTACTATTTCATGCCTGGAATTTCTGTCGAATTAGACTTACAAGTAAAAGACTGCCAAAATAATGACACTGTTGACATTGTCCTTGTAAAATCTTTAAACTATTCATGCAGAATTGCTGTGAATAAATACAATGAAGTTCTATATAAAAATAGACAAGTTACTCTGATAGGTAGCATAAATGCTAGTACTATACTATCAATATCTCTATTAAGCAGACCCAGTTCAGAGATAACATTGAATGTTACTTTGAGAGAGTGCCCTCCAGGCTACGTGTGGATTCCAGGAAATGACAACAACGAACTTGGTAAATGTTACTGTTCAACTCTGACAGAAAATAGCTTTTATTTGGCGATCCATTACTGCAATGAATCTAATTCTAGTGCCGTTTTAAAGGCCTCGTACTGGGCAGGATATGTGGACAACAACTTTAGAACTGGATATTGCCCCAAGGGGTTTTGTATCAATGACACTGATTTAGTGAGTACACAAATATACCTTCCCAATACATCAAGTATAGGACATGACTTGTCCAGTTATGTCTGCAAAAGTAATCGATCTGGTATACTGTGTGGTTCTTGCAAGAACAATCACTCTGTATTCTATCACAATAGAGATTATGATTGTGGACCTAATGATAAATGTCATATTGGCTGGATTTTCTTTCTACTGTCACAAGTACTCCCACTTACCTTCTTGTTCATTGTAATAACCGTCTTCAACATCAGCCTTACAAATGGCTTTATTAATATTTTGGTGTTTTACTTTCAAGTGTTTGATGTATTTCACATCGGTGGAAATGGACTAATCAAGTTTGACACTAAAGCATTTCAATTGCTAAATGTCATTCGGTTAATAGCACGCACATTTCAGCTCGATTTTTTATGCCAATCAAAGTTATCATTCTGCCTTTGGGAAGGAGCGACTACTCTAGACATTATAGCCATTAACTACGTCACTACCGTATATGCATTGGGACTGGTTATAGTGACTGTGCTAATTATAGTACCTTGTCTTCACAAACTGAAAGTGAAACAAGTTATTCCTATAAAAAGTAAAATTTCCCAAACAATTATTCATGGACTGACCGGGTTCTTAGTTCTTTGTCACTTTCAAAGTACAAAGACATCTCTGTTAATACTGAACTTTACTCAGTTGGCTGGCCTGAAAGGACGATCAGATAAAGATGTGAGAGTATACTATAATGGAAACCTCAAATTCTTTGGTCCTGGTCATTACTGTTATGCAACAGTAGCTTTAATTTTCTTAGTCACAATTTCCATAATTCCTCCATTATTGCTCTTCAGTTACCCACTGTGCTATAAATTGCTAGCTGTATGCCGCTTACAAGAGTCTAGGTTTAGCCGCATCTTGTGCAAAGTGCTCCCTTTAGAAAAGTACAGACCACTGTTCGATTCCTTCCAAAGTACTTACAGAGATAAGCATCGATACTTTGCTGCACTGTTTTTTATATATCGAATAGCATTTTTATTAACATTTGCCTTTATTCGTGGTCTTAGTACGTGGTATTTTGTCCTGCAATTAGAGATTTTGATAATTCTCTTCATTCATGCATGGGTCCGCCCTCACAAAAATAAGTGGCACAACGTCATGGACTCTTTCATATTCACATTACTAGCTGTAATGAATGGAATTACTATATTAAATTATCAAAACAGTCTAGAAGAGCATTCAAGATATCAAGGTATATCTTCTCTTGGTACTATTCAGGTTATAATATCAGGAACACCTATTGTTATGTTACTAGGCTACATCCTTTATTACGTAGCCTTCGTTCAAAAGCTATTAGTGAATAAATTACGTCACTTTAGCATTTCCAATAAGCGTAATGCAATGCAACCAACGGCTAGAAGACACTTTAAGAACAGACAAAATGATCTTTCTTTATGTGAAGATAACAGTCGAGAAGGAGCTGATTATGAGTTCTCATATTCCAGCTATTCAGAAAGTGCATAATACAAAAAAGATACATTTTTAAAACAAGAAATTTTCTTAACCACTAATTAACATTAGCATGCAATATTGTTGAAACTTTTATGTTTAGTGTGAACACTAGTTCATTACATTTAACCTGAATTTCATTAGTTAAATTTCATATTACCTCATTACCACTTTTGAATTTAAAATTAGTATTTTCTTAAAAAAAAAGGGAGATATAGTGAGATTAACAGTAATCTTAAGTAATCATCAGAAAGTACAATCACATACTGATATTATAACTACATAAATTCCAAATACTATTTTAACACTAGTAATATAGTATGAAAATATATACGAAATACAGAATTGATAAATTATGAGAGCTTTTATGAGTGCACTCTGTTTCCGATAAATACTTAGACTTAGATTGAATAGTAAATAAAACACCAACAGAAAACAATGAAATTCGACTTGCAAAAATCTTGTAAATGTCCAACAGATTTACAAAACAGGAACAAGCTCAATGCAGATAATTATAAGGGTATCATTAAATGCAATTGCAGTGAATTTACAGCCTATGTGAGTCAGGGATACTGGGCTGGGTATTTCAATTCAAGTTTCTATACTTCAGAATGCCCATTTGGCTTTTGTAACTACAGCAGAATCTATGATTCTTTTAAAGATTTAAAACTCAAAGTAGTGGATTCAACTGAAACAAACTTATACAAAATAAATACATGTGGAAAAAAATAGAGAAGGCACACTGTGTGGTAAAGTCAAAATGGAAGCTCTGTATACTTTCATGATACGGAATTATCGTGCAAAGAAAATAAAAACTGCAAACTTGGAGTACTGAAGTATTTACTATCTGAAATACTGCCAGCTACATTAGTCTTTGTATCTATAATATTTCTGGAAATATCATTTACCAGTGGTGGAATTAGTGGCTTTATTTTTTACATGCAAGCACTTGAAAGCCTTCAGTTGATAAACAGTGTTGTATGGTATGAATCTAAAATCTTCATATTCCTAAAAATTCTACTCTTCTTTGCGCATTCTTTCAATTTGAGTTTCTTTAGCCATTTAGATTTTTGCTTCTTTGAAAGCACGTTCCCTTGATATAATAGCGTTTAATTACATTACTTTAATATACAGTCTGATTTTAGTGACTGCTTTGGTAATCCTCATGAAACTCTGCCCAAGTAAGTACCTTGCCTATTTAAGGCTCAATAAAGTTAAAATATCAAACTCCATGATCCATTGATTGGCATGTTTCCTTGTTCTTTGTTATTTTCAGTGCACACGAATAAATTTGAGACTTGACTCGTACTAATATCTGTGGTCATCTCCGGGTTTACTATGATGGAGATCTGGAATATTTCCGAGGTGAACATCTGAAGTATGCTATACCTGCTTTGTTTTTCTTGTGTGGAATAACTATCAGTCTGCCTCTATTGCTCTTCTGCTATCCTCTCTGTTATAAAATTGTAGCACTGTGCAATTTGCAGGAGTCGTTGTTAATGAGAATATTGTGTACATACATTCCATTGGAGAAGTACAAGCCATTCTTCGATTCTTTCCAAGGATGTTTCAAATATGAACATCGCTATTTTGCCAGCATCTACTTCCTCTACCGACTGTTACTACTGACTCTACTTGCTGGGTTCTTTAGTTTCATCAACACACATTTAGCAATGGAAATAGCTTTTATTTTGATGCTAATACTGCATGTTACTATAATGCCGTACAAGAAAAAATGGCACAATATCATTGATGGGCTACTGCTGTCTTTGCTTCTCTGCTAAACACCTTTACTATAATATACTATAATCAACAATATCTGCCCAATAGTTACAGAAAGAATTCCAGAATCATCAGTTCTTTGCAGATAGTTTTGGCATGGGTACCAGTCTGCGTAATGACACTTCACCTAATTAGTTTATGTCTTCTGAAAGTAAAGAAACCACTTCAGTCAAGACGAAGAGATGATACTTATATTGGCTTGCCATCACTAGCTGATGCTGAGGAAGAAAGACACAAAATGAGTGAAATTAGTTACAAAATAGACTGGAGTTGATTTGAAACACTTCATTACTTTTTTTAACATTTTGTGCTATTTGTAATCAACATTGATTTAGAGTGTAAGATTCGAACATTAAGTAGTAGTATATGTGGTACAGTAGAGAACAAATACTTTATATCAATTATACTATATAAATCCAATTTCCTATTGACTTATAGCAATTTATGTTTTGTGTGGGAAAAATTGTGTTATTTCTTTTTGTTGTTTTCATGAATCAATAACAACATAAGGTAAATAGTTACAGACAACCAGAATAGAAATGATATATTAGGTAAAGTGTCGTGTAAATTATGTTATTTTGTAGGTGACTTTCTTTATATCGAATCGAGATACACAATTTAATTTTGGAAAGGAATCAGTGAATAATAATAGTAATCTTTTGAAGAAAAGGCTAATAAACTACTTGCCATCAATACCTAAGGGGATAGTAAAAAATGATATACCTGATAAATTTTATTGAAGATACAGAGATACTGTACTAAGAGTTTTTCCATTTGATATATAATCAGGATTCATTAAATGTTGAATGCAAAGTCAACAGAAATCAGGAATTCTGCTTAAAGTGCTTAAATAAAAAATTCGTCATTTTATCCTAAAACAAACCTCCTACAGGACCAACATTCGATTACTAATCGTTAGTAATATTAAAAATTTCATATGAAAATGACAGTGCTAGTCATAAAGATGTTGAAACTATTGATGTTACTATTAAAGTAAGTATACTCAATGGTATTACATACAAGTGACATTTCTGTGACCATTTCTAATTAATCTTTAAGCTAAAAAGTGGTGTTCGTTCACCTATGGCAAGTTCGACTAATTTGATCTCACTTTATAATGTTAACACTTCTAGTGCTTCCTTAATATTAAGTCTTCGCCCGACTTCAAGTCACTAACAAAGCTTTTTGGAAAATGTGTGTCAAAACAAAATGGACTAACAACTACCAACAGTTGGCACACTTGAGAATTAGTATGAACAAAATAACTGTCAACCAGCTTCAAGGACAGATTCTACCAATAATGAGTTACAGTCCAAAAAGTCATTGATGACTAAATTGCACTCTAATGGTGACAAGAGAATGTTTGCATAATCTAGCAGCACTAAAAAAAATGTATCACAATAACAATTACACCATTTGAAAATAAGATGGCAATGGCTCAGTATATAAAACAAATACAATAACACTTCATCATACATCAGCTTTAAAATGAGTATAATATTCTTGCTGATTATTTCTGAAATTTCAGTCGGTGTTTTTGTCACTGGGAAGTTCACTGAAAATAGAATCCTTTGCATTGGTTATACCTCAGTCATTTCAGAATGTCAAGGCCAGAAATGCCAAAAAGCTACTCTAAGAGAGGCTTTGCCAAGTACTAGTATCAATAATAAACTGCATATTTGCTTGAGATCAAAGGTCAATGTGTCCGACAAACTGGATTTTCTAAATCAAACTGAGGTGATCCTGGAGGGAACTTCGGCAGAAAATGACGGGCTCCAATGCTTTGGGCACCCGATACACTTCTATGGAATAGCCAAGTTGGAATTGTTAAATATTTCCATGGTCAATTGCCAAATCATATGCAAGGGCTTTTCTAACGCTAGTTATAATTCAATTATTTATCTTTTCAAGGTATCCATTAACAATAGCAATGGTACTGGAATAGAGTTTGAGAATGTGAAAAATATTACAATTGATTCTACAAGGCTCACTAACAATTTAGAGAGTGGAATGAAGGTAAAGTTAACAAATACACCAGCAGAATCACATTCACTCCTTTTGGATAACTGCTTGTTTAAAGATAATGGTAGAGATATTGATTCTGTTAAATATGGAGGAGGACTGGGTATAAACGTGACAGTTAACTTCAGTTTAACAGTAAAAAATACTGAATTTGATAGTAACCAAGCAGGTTATGGTGGTAGCATTGGAATCATATACACTTATTTCACTTCACAAATTAAACATACGTTTTTGAACTGTACATTTAAAAGCAACAAAGCAACTCACGGAGGCGGGCTCTACATAGATTTAGTTGGACATTCTTTCTGCTTCAATTACTCTATGAATACAATAACATTTGATTCTTGTGAATGGACCTCAAATAGAGGAATATATGGTTCTGCAGTAATGATTAAGTCTCTAACTGGCCAGTATTTCACAAATCATGGAGTGATGCCAATGTTCAGAAGATGCAACATCACTAACAATTCTGTCATCTATAATCCCACCCATCCTAAATATTGGCAAGACTATCAAGTGAGAAAGAGCACTAGAGGAACAGTGTATGTTAAAAATGCTCTCATTTCTGTACAAGATCAAATGAAGCTGGCTGACAATAATGGCAGTGCCATTGTGCTAATATCAAGTAGCCTTATTGTTTTATCTGGTGCTGCTGTTACATTTGAAAACAACAATGGCTTCAATGGAGCTGGTCTTTCTATGAAAGCAGAATCTCATCTACTTTTAGAAGGCAATATAAATCTTACATTTTGTAGAAATACAGCTCAAAGTAAAGGAGGAGCTATATATCAAAAAGGCGACGAAACAGATTCTCCAATCCTATTTTTACCTAAGAGCAACATAGAGGACAATAAAACTCACAAACTTATTATCTTCCACAATAATAATGCAAGTGAAGGAGGAGATTCTATATTCTCCACTTCTATGAACTTGACGAACTGTAATGACTCAATAGCCCATAAAATACCTTATTTCCCGGTCTCATTACAAAAAGAAGAAAGTATTAATTTAAGGTTTTTAAAATGTAATAGCAAGGAAATACAAACTTATGCACAAATGATGAAGGGAAGAAACACGTCTAAAACTAAATATATAATTCCAGGAAAGCCTACAAAACTCTTTAATGATAGCTCAAATTCTCTTATAAGCATTGACTACAAAGTTGTCAGTGATGAAAGTAATATAAAAGTGGATTCAGCTTACAAAACTATATCCAATGATGAAATAGTTCTACATGGAGATCCAGGTTCAAGTGGACCTCTACGTTTATTTTTCAGCGAATTAGTCCTTTCTGTGACGGTAGAATTGCGTGACTGTCCACCAGGATATTTCTTCGACAATAGCACAACACAAAAATCTTGTAAATGTCCAACAGATTTACAAAACAATAACAAACTCAATGCGGAAAATTATAAGGGTATCACTAAATGCAATTCCAGTGAATTTACAGCCTATGTGAGTCACGGATACTGGGCTGGGTATTTCAATTCAAGTTTCTGTACTTCAGAATGCCCATTGGGTTTCTGTTACTACAGCACAAGCTATGATTCTTTTAAAGATTTAAAACTCAAAGTAGTGGATTCAACGGAATTAAACTTATATATAATAAATACATGTGAAAATAATAGAGAAGGCACACTGTGTGGTAAATGCCAAAATGGTAGCTCTGTATACTTTCATGATATTGTCTTATCGTGCAAAGAAAATAAAAACTGCAAGCTTGGATCACTTAAGTATTTATTATCTGAAATACTGCCAGCTACATTGGTGTTTATCTCTATAATTTTTCTGGAAATATCATTTACCAGTGGTGGAGTTAGTGGCTTTATATTTTACATGCAAGCACTAGAAAGCCTTCAGTTGATAAACGATGTAGTATGGTATGAATCGAAAACCTACATATTCATAAAAATTCTACACTTCTTGGTGAATTCTTTCAATCTGAGTTTCTTCAACACTTTAGATTTTTGCTTATTTGAAAATGCACATTCCCTTGATATAATAGCCTTTAATTATATTACTTTAATATACAGTCTGATTTTAGTGATTGCTTTGGTAGTCCTCATGAAACTCTGCCCAAGTAAGTACCTTGCCTATTTAAGGCTCAATAAAGTTAAAAAATCGAACTCCATGATCCATGGATTGTCAAGTTTCCTTGTTCTTTGTTATTTTCAGTGCACACGAATAAATTTGAGACTTTTGACTCGTACTAATATCTGTGGTCATCTCCGGGTTTACTATAATGGAGATCTGGAATATTTCCGAGGTGAACATCTGAAGTATGCTATACCTGCTTTGTTTTTCTTGTGTGGAATAACTATCAGTCTCCCTGTATTGCTCTTCTGCTATCCTCTCTGTTATAAAATTGTAGCACTGTGCAATTTACAGGAGTCGTTGTTGATGAGAATATTGTGCACATACATTCCATTGGAGAAGTACAAGCCATTCTTCGATTCTTTCCAAGGATGTTTCAAAGATGAACATCGCTATTTTTCCAGCATCTACTTCCTCTACCGACTGTTACTGCTGACTCTACTTACTGGGTTCTTTAGTTTCATCAACATACATTTAGCAATGGAAATAGCTTTTATTTTGATGCTAATACTGCATGTTACTATAATGCCGTACAAGAAAAGATGGCACAATATCATTGATGGGCTACTGCTGTCTTTGCTTCTTCTGTTAAACACCTTTACAATAATATACTATAATCAACAATATCTGCCCAATAGTTACATGAAGAACTTGAGTATTATTGGTTCTCTGCAGATAGTTTTGGCATGGATACCAGTTATTGCTATGATATTTTACATTATCTCTGTATGTGTACAAAAATTTAAGAAGCTGCTCAAATCAAGAAAGAAATGTGATCCTTTTTTACGGTTGTCATCATTAGTTGAGGCTGTTGAAGAAAGAGACAAAGAGTACGAGACTCAATACAGAAGAGACTAAAATTTAACACATTGTGTTTCTTTTGCCTTGTTGTCATTTACTATACTTCAGTTTTCACACAATCGGTAAACCAGAAAGTTTTACAATATGTAGTTTATCCTTAAACGAACAATTTTTTGATATTATTTTCACATTACAGATGTTTATGTGTGTAACAAATTCTTAATTTACCAATTCACTATAATTATTTTGCTTCAGTTCAATTTATGACCTTGAAAAAAAAGTTACCTAATGAAACCAAAATATTTTCTCACTTCTTCACAGGTGAATTGGTCAACAAGTTAATAAGATATAATGAATATATTAACTGTACATAAAATACACAAAAAGCCTAGACTAACCTAGAATAGAAGAATGGTATGTACTTCTCCAATGGAATGTATGTGCACATATTCTCATCAACATCGACTCCTGTAAATTGCACAGTACTACAATTTTATAACAGAGAGGATAGCAGAAGAGCAATACAGGCAGACTGATAGTTATTCCACACAAGTAAAACAAAGCAGGTATAGCATACTTCAGATGTTCACCTCGGAAATATTCCAGATCTCCATCATAGAAAACCCGGAGATGACCACAGATATAAATATGAGTCTGCTATTTTTACAGGAGGATAACAGTACACTACATTACCACCACACACAACACTAATTTGTGTTTGAAAATAGTCTTTGGCTTAGGGTGAATTACAATTAAACTGTGTTGTGTTCCTGCATAACAAAGGAACGTCTGTTGTTCGTATATTACCAATTCTTCCTTTTTTTTCCAGGATATCTTTGTTTAATAATAATTAGATTTTGTTAAATGAATTTGGGAATTGATTCTAGAGAAGTACCAACTGCACAGAGAAATTGCTATAATAAAATTAAAATATCATTCCTTTTATAAGAATGAACAAAACTATAGGAGATTCATAAGCTGACATGCCCTGAACAACTGTAGCACTACTAAGCCCATGCTATCTACTGTTGCTAGTTTTTTTTTGGTTACAGTATTTTTTCCTATAATTCTGGTTAGTATTAACTTAACTTTGTAGTTCCATGGAGCAAAGCAATATAATTAGCAGAAAATGAGTCTGAGTTGCAGATTGCCTTAATAGACTGCAAAATTCGCTGTCAAGGAGTCTCTGATAAATATCAGTCTGTGCTGTCCAATGTTCACCATGACATATGCCAGAAAGATCTAATTCTTTGTTGTCTCTCCAAAGAAGAGTGCTTGCAATACAGTGAAATTGTTGACAGGGAAAAGAGAAACTGTGACACTTTTAAACAACTGATCCAGCCTCTTATAGATGATTGCAACAAATGGGCTAAGTAAGTGGCTAAAAAGGTCATATCAGCCCAGATGTGGTATTTATTGTCAGGTGCACTTATTTTCCTGCCATATTAGCGATATTACTCTTTGCAAATCCTGCAGCTATCATTTTGCCTCAAAGGACTGATGTAGCTGTAGTTTTTCAGAAGGTTACATAACCTCCACAGGACAAGGGGCCAAATATAATGTTTTTGTACATTTTGGTTCTGGCTTGTGTTTATTTGACATATTATAGAAATAAAAAATACTATAATAATTTTCAAAGAATTAAGAAATCTATTGAGGAAACAGTTCCTCATTTGAGGCTCATGAAATCACATATTGCAATATTAATGGATCGTCTGAATGAAATTCATCAAATATTGGAAAAACAGCTTGGTGATGAAGAAAACTTGTCCAATGAAGAAATGAGAAGCCTCAGAAGGAAGTTCTCCAACCTTAAAGAGAAAGTGAATAACATTCAGGCTGATGAAGAAAACTTGTCCAATGAAGAAATGAGAAGCCTCAGAAGGAAGTTCTCCAACCTTAAAGAGAAAGTGAATAACATTCAGGCTGAAAATATTCCTGCTAAAATAATAAACTAAAACATTAATCCAAGTGTTGTCGAATTATCAAACATTATTACTTTGTTTAAATGATAATAAATATGTTTTATTACGAAAATAATTGTGTATCATCAATGCACAAGTGTTATTTTCATTAATAGTTGTATTATTCGAGTTCAAACTTGCACATTATCCCTTGTATCATTTCCACTTGGATTTGATACAAGGTGCAATGTAAAAATTACAATACAAATCAGCAATCTAGTAGCCATTTTAAATGATTTCATGTAATACAAATATCTATAACATACGGGATTCAGAACTGAGTGCTGCCTAATTGCACAATTTTCAGATTCAGCTACTGTCAGGGATCAACTGAAGACCTGGTAAAGTTGCCACCCGAGAACAATCTCTCCTACTCAGCAGATAAATTATACAGCAAGGGCTATCAACCAGGCCAAGGCAATGGAGTTCAACCTACATAACTTTCCACTTGGATGGATTACTAGTTCTTGGCTTATATGATTTTGAACAGTCATTCTTGACATGGTACATCTAATATTTGGTATTAAATTTGTGGACTACTCACGTCTGGTTTATTTAAATAAACAACATTTCGATCAATGTTCCTCGATCTTCTTCAGGTGGGATTACAACTAAATGTCTGATGGCTTAGTGATGGCATATATATTATATATATATGTGACTGGTTTGGGAAAATCGGCGTAAACGCGGCAAACAATTTTTTTCAGTATCCCCGGGTAAAGCCTTATGGCTTGATTTTTTCGAAAAATATTTTATGGCAGAAATGGATAGACACCAGTTAGCTCTAGTTTATGACACGTTGTAAGCTCTGGCTGTGCTCTAGAACTCACACTAGGAGGCTAGAACACTAGCCGGTTGGACTCATGTATGGAGCCTAAGAAATTATTGGCGGGCTTTTCACTAGCAACGGGAAAAAAAACCCTGTAGCTAACTAATTCACTTACTATTAAATTCTACATAATCCCGTACTCACGCAATTCTCGCCATCATAGTTTCTCAAGGAGCCCTCCATTAAGCCTTTTAGACGTCTTTTAATCCGCCTGTAGCCGGTTTATTCCATAGTGTCCCGGAGACACACGGTAATAGTATACTTACACAAGACACGCCCCCTGACCTTAGCAACGCCTTTATGCGGCATTTTTTCGAAATACGCAATAAGTTTAGCAAAAATACTGAAGTGTTGTAGTGAGTAGGGCGAAGACGGCTTGTGCTGCAGCTTCCAAATTAGGAGGGCAGTATCATTAGAAAACTTTAGATGCCGCGTTTAGGCCGATTTTCCCAAAACCGGTCACATATATATAATACTTAATACATGAGTCAGAGTGTGATATGGCAAAATATTTCGCTAATTTATTTTCAAGAGCCAGAGGCGAGTGAAAATAAAGCTTGAGAGTGAAATATCTTGCCATATCACTCTGACAAGTGTAATAAGTGGTTTATTCAAACACTAGATATCTTCACTACTGTAGTTAGTACTAGAGATAGGGTAACTCACAGGTAAAGTTGGTTGTAGGTAGGGGCTACCCACACCCCCAGCTGATATTTTAGCAGCTGCTCTAGCCCTGTAGAGCAGGGTAAAGAGCAGGGTACACCAGAGGAAGGTAGCTGTAAAACCAAGAAAATTGAAAAGTTTGGCAGGTTGCTATAACTACTGATACACTACCATGTGTCATCTCTTTATCAAGAGTACTGATACACTACCATGTGTCATCTCTTTATCAAGAGTACTGATACACTACCATGTGTCATCTCTTTATCTTTAGCTGAGGTAACAAACAAGACAACCTGCTATATTTGATGCTTTGCTTGCCCTATTTACATTTTACGTTCAAACTCATGAGAAAAGAGTGAAAAAACAAAACAAACAAGACTGCTCACATCTGGTTTATTTTAATACACAACGTTTCGATCCATGTTCCTCGATCTTCTTCAGGTGTAATTACAACTAAATGACTGATGACTGAATGATGGCTTATATATTTATATATGTATGATGCTGAAGCTGAGAGATGATTAGAGATGTAACTAAAAACTGAATAGAGGTGTAGATGGTAGTTCCATTGATATATTCATTGATAGATATTCTACACCACTATTCAGTCTTTAGCTACAACTCTATTCATATCTCTACATCAACATCATACATATATATTATATATACATATTAATTCCACCCTAGATATCTTCACAATGATATTTTTAGGTACTTGACAGTGAAATAACCACACTGTTATTTCAAGGTGCAAGCTCATTACCCCTGTACTCTTGATAAAGAGATGACACATGGTAGTGTATCAGTACTCTTGATAAAGAGATGACACATGGTAGTGTATCAGTACTCTTGATAAAGAGATGACACATGGTAGTGTATCAGTACTCTTGATAAAGAGATGACACATGGTAGTGTATCAGTACTTTGTGGGAAGGAGACCCACATGAAGGACAAGCAAGATCATTTAGGGAAGTGTGTGAGAGAACATGTACAGATGCATTCATGCATTCAGACTAAATGGACATATTTAGAATTAATGTTTAACAGCTGTTTTTTGGTTTTTGTAAATAGTTAATTAGTATGTACTCATGTATGTGATTGTAGTATGTTGTATCACCAATACATTTTTCTTTTGTGTCAACCACGCCCGTGGAGTGGTTTTCTATATTATGGCTCTCCACGTGCGTGGCTTTGAGTCTTGTGCTTCACGTCAATCCGTTGAGGTCTAATTACACTTAACCTATCTTATTCTCGTCCTCAGGGAGGGAGCGGCCAGCCGGGTAGGATAAGCCAAAGGGACCTTGTGAGCCTTGATTCTGGTGGCAGCTCTACTATATTAGCTGTCTCCAGTGTGCGCACTTAAGTGAAGACTCAGGTTTCCTGCTGAACGCCCACAAACTGGTGGCAGCGGTGGGATCTTCCCGACAGACTATGGCATCAGAGAAGATCTTCGAACCACGTTTCCCAATACATCGGAAAGACTACCAACTGTGACTTCGAGAGTCATACTGTGTTGTAGTGTATATTATAGTGTATTCATTTATTATCTTTATTGCGTGCGTGTGTATTCATTCATCATTTTTATTGCGTGCTTGTATTTATTCATTAGTTTTACTGCGTCTCAATTTTTTAAAAGTATTGTGTTGCATTTTCGTAGGCTTCCACCGGAAGGTTAGAGTGTTCCTTGCCCCATGCCGGGAGACGGGACGGAGGAGGCGGGGAAGCGGAGGACCACAAGGAAGCCGCAGAGTCAGAACAAAGACTTGCCATACAGGCCCAAAGGAGAGCCCAAGGTTGCGCCCAGGTCATCGCCATACGCCACTAGGCAGCTCAACGGTGCCGAAGTAGAATCGGAGCCAGAGCGGGTGCAGTCAGAAGTGAGAGGGAACATTCAACAACCCGTGGGCGAGATAGCCGAAAAGAGAGACCGTAGTGAAGAAGAGGAAGAACTAATCGAAGAGAGTGAGTGCACGGAAAAGGACGAGATGTCTTCAGATTTGGTGACCTTTCTGAAAGCAATGGCTGAGAGGGACCAGAGGAGGCAGGAGGAGCTGGACCGAGAGAGAGTGGAAGCAACCAAGAGAGAGCAGGCCTTCAGAATAGAGATGGCCAAGGAACAAGAGATGCTGAGAGCCGCGGAAGCCGAAGCAAGGAGGAAGGAGATGAGGGAGATGTTTCAGCAAGTGGGTGAACGAGAGCCGAGGATGCTGACAGAAGAGGTGAAGAAGAGAGACGGCAGGCTGACAGAAGTGCTGAAGAGGAACTGAAACGAGAGAAGAAGGAAGAACTCAGAGATAAGTTGTCGGGCTTAGGAACGTTTAGGTATTCGGGAGATTTGGTATGGTATTTAGAGAAGTTCGAAAGGGTTATGAGAGAATGTAAGGTAGGAGAAGGTGATTGGCTAGATAAGTTGTTTTCTAGGTTGAGTGAGAGGTTGTGTTCAAGGGTTAGTGCTTTGAAGGACGATGCGGCAGACTATGACACCGTCAAGAGTGCATTGATGAAGACTGTGGGGGAGACGACAACTACTTATGGCTACAGAATCTTTGGGATGACAGGGGAATCAGTTAAGACTCAGACAGGGGATGAGATTGTTGACCAGATAGTGAGGAATTGTAGAGGGTTATTTCAAGACGCAAGGTGGGTGGAGGATTGTGTTTTTACATTAGCCCGTACTATAACGAGGCAAATTATCCCTAGTGGGGGAAAGATGTTCTTGGAGAATAGAACTATTAGGAATTTGGGGAGTTGAGAGAAGGATGGAATGACTGGATGTCAGGGAGAGTGAAAGGAAATTTCTACAAAGCACTGGGGGCCACTGGAAACGGAATATCAGAAGGTGGTAGGAGTGGTAAATTTTCCCGGGAAGTGAGTGATACCCGACCTACTTGCTTTAACTGTGGTAAGCAAGGGCATATGGCCGCTGGGTGTAGGTCCCGTAGGGCTAGAAGTCCCAATGTAGACAGGGTAACTGGTCCTGCTGACCGAACCAGAACGCCCACCTGCTATAGTTGTGGTAAAGAGGGGCATAAGAGTCCCGACTGCCCAACTCGAGGTAGAGGTGGAACGGGCACTGTCCCAGTGAAGAGGGATACAACAACAGGGCAAATGAGTCCCGTGATAGAGGGTTTGCCAGGCTCCCAGGGAAAGAAAAACGTGATCAAGGGCAGAGTCAATGGGTTGGAGATGGATGTGCTTATAGATACGGGCGCGGACTTTGGTTTAGTGCCCAAATGTGTAGTCCCAGAGAATTCGTTTGATGGGGGAGAGTGCTACATCTCAGGGGTGAATGAAGGACCGGTCCTGTACAGACTAACGAGGGCTAAATTTGAGGTGGCAGAGATACAGTTGGAAAAGGAGGTGATAGTAGATGAGAGGGCAAATGGTTCACCCTGGTGTATACTCCCACTCGACTTGGGAAACGAGGGGGAAGTACAGGCCTATACCAAGGCTTTGAGAGAGGAAAATGTCAATGTTATGACTAGGAGCCAGAGTAAGGCTAAGGCTGCCTTAACAGACGACGAGGATGTCGTGGCAAAGGATTTGGATATCGTGGAAAATATTAATAGGGAGATGGTGGGTAGTGAGTCAATGGAAGTTAGCAACAGTGGTTTGCGGGATAGTGAAAGTCAAAGAAGTAGTGTTGTGACTGAACATGTACGTGATGCAGGAAATTGTGCAGATGACGGGGAGTTGAAAGATGAGCCTTTATGGTCTACGGTCGAGGTGGATGAGATGATGGAGGCCGGCGCCGAGTTGGACACTTCGGAGCAAGAGTTGAGAAGGAAGGAAGAGGAGTTGAGGAAGGAATCTTCGGGAGAAAGAGGGGATCCTGTGGGTGCAGGCGGAGCTGTGGCCCATGAAAACGAGGTGGGAGCAGTTCCATCTGTGACTGCTCTCGAGGACTCAGTACAAGGTTTGGGAAAAGATGGTGGAATGGAGAAATTAGTCGGGGAAATAGAACCAGTGGGTAGTGGAGATGATAGGAATAAGTTTAAGGAAGCAGTTATGGGAGATGACAGTTTAAAGGTATGGAGGGATTTGGCAGATAGAGAAGAAAGGGGCTTTTCGTGGAAAAGAGGTATGTTAGTTCTTTCCAAATATGTCGCTTGGGAGGAATTCAGGGATGTGTTGGTAGTGCCTAGAGCCTATAGAGGGAAAATACTTATAGTGGCACATGAGAAGACCGGTCATTTAGGTGGGGATAAAGTGGTTGCCATGATTGAACGTCACTTTGCGTGGCCAGGGATGGTAAAGGAAGCTTACAACCATTGCAAAGAGTGTCCCACTTGCCAAGTGAAATCAAAACATGTCCCCAGAAAAGCACCAGTAGTCGAGCGGCCAGTTCTGACTGAGCCGTTTGAAGATGTGGCATTTGACATTGTAGGCCCATTGCCTAAGGGTAGAGGTGGTGGTAATCAGTATTTACTTACATACATTTGTTTGGCTACCAAGTGGCCTGAGGCAGTTCCATTGCGAACGATTACGGCTAAGTATGTGGCCGAGGGTCTGTGGAATGTATTCTCTAGAACATCCATACCAGAGAGACTCCTGACCGATCTGGGCAGTCAGTTCTGTTCTCGCTTGATCAAGGAGTTATGCGAGCTGATCCAGGTAGAAAAGATCCGTACCTCCCCTTACCACCCTCAATCTAATGGAGCACTGGAACGGATGCACGGCACGTTTAAATCGATACTTGGGAAGTGCATAAGTGAGAAACAGGATTGGGTAGTGCAGGTGCCCTATGTTTTGTTTGTCTTGAGGCAGATGCCTCATGCAGACTCAGGGTTTAGCCCATTTGACCTGGTTTTCGGGTTTCGGGTAAGGACGCCTTTGGAGGCTTTGTATCATGGAATATATGAGAGTGACAGCCTGAAGGTAGGAGTGTGTGAGTGGGTAAATAGGGTGGCAGAAAAATTGCAGATGATGAGGGACTGCGCCGCTTTAAATACGGCCAAGGCTAAGGAAACTAGAGTGGCCCTCATGAACAGGGGGGCCAGGTTACGGGAGTTTGGTGTGGGGAGTAAGGTATTGTACAGGATCCCAGGTTTGAGTTGCAAACTTTCAGACTCGTGGGAGGGACCGTATGTGGTACAGGAGAAGATGGGTGAGGTAAATTACAGAATTGGGAAAGAAGGAAAGGGGAAGCATAGCAAAGTGGTACATGTGAATTGCTTGAAGAGGTATTGGGAAAGCGGTAGTATTTGCAGGTTGGATGTAGTGGTAGAGGGAGAGTGTGAGCAGAAGAGTAAGCTGAGTGGGGTGTGTGCTGGGTATAACCAAAGCGAGTTGGATGGGTTGCTTGAGAAGTATCAGGAGGTGTTTTCTGACAGGCCAAGATATACGAAGAAAGTCGTGATGTCTATGGAGACGGGGGGTCACCCACCATTCAGACAGGCACCTTATTCTGTCCCAATTGGGTGAGGGAACAAGTCTGTAAAGAACTAGAGGCTTTGGAGAAGGCAGACATAATAGAGAGATGTGAGAGTCCGTGGGCATCTCCTTTGGTTCCCGTAAAGAAACCAGATGGGTCGGTGCGTCTTTGTGTAGACTACCGTCGTCTTAACTCAGTTACCACAAAAGAACCTTATTACATTCCAGCGTTGGAGGAGATGATGGACATGGTAGGTAGAGGGGGTGTGTTATCTAAGGTGGACCTTAGCAAAGGGTTCCACCAGGTGGAAGTAGTGGAGGAGGATAGAGATAAAACATCTTTTATTTGTCCCTTTTGGAAATTTCGGTATAAAAGAATGCCCTTTGGCCTAGCAAATGCTCCCTCTGTATTTCAGCGGCTTATGGATTGTGTATTGGTGGATTGCAGGGAGTTTTCAAACGTTTATATAGATGATATATTGGTAGTGTCAAGAGATTGGGCGGAACATTTGGGGCATTTGGAGAAGTTGTTTGGGGTATTAAAGAAGGAGGGGCTGACATGCAAGAAGTCTAAGTGTAGCTTTGGAAAGGTGAGGTTGGAATTTTTGGGGCATATTGTTGGAGGAGGAGAGATGTGCATTCCGGAGGCCAGAGTTAAAGCTCTCAAGGAGCACCCAAGACCCAAGACCAGACGACAACTGCGTGCATTCTTGGGCATGCTCAACTTCTACAGGAAGTTCATACCAAAGTTTCATCAGTGGTCCTCCCTCCTCACGCCTTCAACGTCAAAATCAGCGCCTGGGGTGGTGGAATGGTCAGACCGGATGGTGGAGGCCTTTCAGGGACTGAAAGATGAGTTGTGTAGTGATGTTTATTTATGTATTCCTAGTAATGATGATAGCTATGTGTTAGAGACAGATGCATGTTCAACTGGTGTGGGAGCTGTGCTCTCAGTGAAGAGGAATGGGAAACTCAGACCTGTGGCCTTCTATTCAAAGCAATTGCATGGAGCTCAATGTCGTTACTCCGCACAGGAGCTAGAAGGACTGGGACTATATGAGGCGATCAGGCACTTTGCATTTTACCTATATGGACGCCATTTTACTGTGGTGACAGACCATCGATCGCTGGTCACCTTGATGTCGGCCCATCAACACAACAGAAGACTCCATAATTGGGCTATGAAATTGACAGAGTTCACGTTCGAAAATACTTATAGAAAGAAAAGTGATAATGTGGTGGCCGATTGCTTGAGCAGGTGCCATGAGCCAAACGAAAATGCCGATAGAGGACATCAGCAGAAGGAAGGAGGGGGAGATGTGGGCAGGAGACCCACATGAAGGACAAGCAAGATCATTTAAGGAAGTGTGTGAGAGAACATGTACAGATGCATTCATGCATTCAGACTTAATGGACATATTTAGAATTAATGTTTAACAGCTGTTTTTTGGTTTTTGTAAATAGTTAATTAGTATGTATTCATGTATGTGATTTTAGTATGTTGTATCACCAATACATTTTTCTTTTGTGTCAACCACGCCCGTGGAGTAGTTTTCTATATTATGGCTCTCCACGTGCGTGGCTTTGAGTCTTGTGCTTCACGTCAATCCGTTGAGGTCTAATTACACTTAACCTATCTTATTCTCGTCCTCAGGGAGGGAGCGGCCGGCCGGGTAGGATAAGCCAAAGGGACCTTGTGAGCCTTGATTCTGGTGGCAGCTCTACTATATTAGCTGTCTCCAGTGTGCGCACTTAAGCGAAGACTCAGGTTTCCTGCTGAACGCCCACAGAGATGACACATGGTAGTGTGTCAGTACTCTTGATAAAGAGATGACACATGGTAGTGTATCAGTACTCTTGATATAGAGATGACACATGGTAGTGTATCAGTACTCTTGATAAAGAGATGACACATGGTAGTGTATCAGTACTCTTGATAAAGAGATGACACATGGTAGTGTATCAGTACTCTTGATAAAGAGATGACACATGGTAGTGTATCAGTACACTTGATAAAGAGATGATACATGGTAGTGTATCAGTACTCTTGATAAAGAGATGGGCAACAAACCATTTTTTTGAAGTATTCTACTCGGTCACTCTTCAGAAAATATTTTTCTTTGATGACACAATTCTCAAAGATGTATTGTTCAACGAGCAAAGACCAACTCTACACTGTATCTACCATTGCCATGAGGTTTCCTCAGATTGAGTTGGATTCTCCAGAGTCCCTTTATCTTCTTGCCCAGATGTTCACAAATTATCTTCATTCTCCTGAAGATCTTCCTTCACGTATGTATTGCAAAGATTGTGATGGAGTGGAGAAACCACATCCTTGGGATGTTTTTGGTGGGAAGTTGATAAGATAAGAACTCCTGGAAGAGTTGAGGTTTCTTAATTTGGCAAAGCTTATGGCTGCACTGTTAGCAATACCATCTTCCAATAATGCGGACTCTCAGTGTGGGTTTTCAAATCTCAGAAAAATACATAGGGATCAAATATTAAGCTTTGGTCAAAGTACAGTTGTAGACTTGATGTCACTTAAGTTTAATAACAACACTGCTACCATGAAGTACAGTGTGAGCAGGAACTATTAAAACTTGCAAACAAGCAACTAGCACTAATTTAAGTAAATAGATTCTGTTCTAATAGTAAACAAAGATGTAATCATTGATTCCACTGTAATCCTTGGTCTGGGTGTGTTTGAGGAGCGATTTGAGGTGTGGTTTAGTGTCCTTGAACTATATTTTGAAAGTTGGCAGTCTGGACTCTTTGACATAGGGAAAAAGCTAACTTTATTAACTATAATTACTTTTAATTGGTACATGAAATCAGGGCAATATATGGCTTTGACACAGGGAAAGCCCCAGGGTAACTTCTGTGCCACACTCTTCTTGTGGTATGACGTTTCCTGTCATCTGTAGCATGCCAAACACTTCCTACTGGTGAGCACTAATTAAACTAATTCCCTTGTATTATACTTCTTCTCTATACAGATCTTCCTAATGGAAAGGTTTCTTGGATATTTCTCTGGTTTTTTTGATCATGTTGTAGTTCCATGGAGCAAAGCAATAGAATTAGCAGAAAATGAGTCTGAGTTGCAGATTGCCTTAATAGACTGCAAAATTCGCTGTCAAGGAGTCTCTGATAAATATCAGTCTGTGCTGTCCAATGTTCACCATGACATATGCCAGAGAGATCTGAATCTTTGTTGTCTCTCCAAAGAAGAGTGCTTGCAATACAGTGAAATTGTTGACAGGGAAAAGAGTAACTGTGACGCTTTTAAACAACTGATCCAGCCTCTTATAGATGATTGCGACAAATGGGCTAAGCAAGTGGCTAAAAAGGTCATATCAGCCCAGATGTGGTATTTATTGTCAGGTGCGCTAATTTTTCCTGCCATATTAGCGATATTACTCTTTGCTAATCCTGCAGCTATCATTTTGCCTCAAAGGACTGATGTAGCTGTATTTTTTCAGAAGATTATACAACCTCCACAGGACAAGGGGCCAAATATAATGTTTTTGTACTTTTTGGTTCTGACTTGTGTTTATTTGACATACAGAAATAAAAAATACTATAATAATTTTCAAAGAATTAAGAAATCTATTGAGGCAAAAATTCCTCATTTGAGGCTCATGAAATCACATATTGCGATATTAATGGATCGTCTGAATGAAATTCATCAAATATTGGAAAAACAGCTTGGTGATGAAGAAAGCTTGTCCAATGAAGAAATGAGAAGCCTCAGAAGGAAGTTCTCCAACCTTAAAGAGAAAGTGAATAATATTCGGGCTGAAATGATTCCTGCTGAAATAATAAACTAAAACATTAATCCAAGTGTTGCCTAATTATCAAACATTATTACTTAGTTTAAATGATAATAAATATGTATGTCTCAATTTTATTATGAAAATAATTGTGTATCATCAATGCACCTACTCTTAGAGTCTCCCTCTATACTTTCCAAGTACCCACTCTTATAGTTTCACTGTACTCACTCTTATAGTCTCACTGTACTGACTCTTATAGTCTCCCTGTACCCATTCCTATAGTCTCCCTGTACTTCTTTCTGTAGTCTCCCTGTAGTCTATTTGTACCTACTCTTAGAGTCTCCCTGTACCCACTCTTATAATCCCTTTGTACCCACTCTTATACTCTCCCTGTACCCACTCTTATAGTCTCCCTGTACCCACTCTTATAGTCTCCCTGTACCCACTCTTATAGTCTCCCTGTACCCACTCTTATAGTCTCACTGTACCCACTCTTATAATCTCATTGTACCGACTCTTATAGTCTCCCTGTACCGACTCTTATAGTCTCACTGTACCGACTCTTATAGTCTCACTGTACCGACTCTTATAGTCTCACTGTACCGACTCATATAATCTCCCTGTACCCACTCATAGTCTCAATGTACCCACTCTTATAGTCTCACTTTCTGACACTCCCTTTACCGACTCTTATAGTCTTCCTGTACCCACTCTTATAGTCTCACTGTACCCACTCTTATAATCTCATTGTACCGACTCTTATAGTCTCACTGTACCGACTCTTATAGTCTCACTGTACCGACTCTTATAGTCTCACTGTACCGACTCATACAATCTCCCTGTACCCACTCTTAGTCTCACTGTACCGACTCATATAATCTCCCTGTACCCACTCATAGTCTCAATGTACCCACTCTTATAGTCTCACTTTCTGACACTCCCTTTACCGATTCTTATAGACTCACTGTACCCACTCTTATAGTAAGTTTCCCTGTACCCATTCTTACAGCCTCTATGTACCCACTCTAACAGTCTCCCTGTACCTACTCTTATAGTGTCCCTGTACCCACTCTTTTAGTCTCCTTGTACCCACTCTTTTAGTTTCCCTGTACCCATTACTCCTGTATTTATTTTTCAGCACTTGCTCCGGTATTCTACTATCTCTACTCTTTGTATTCCTATAGTTTCCCTGTACTAATAGATACTTAATGGAGTTGGTACAGGGAGATCAAGTTTTAGTTATATGGACTCACATTTGGCAACATAACTTATATAAATGAGGTTTACAATGCCATCTTATTCTGTGGTAGAGCACTTTTCAGGTAGTTTAAGTACCAGCTGTACGAGCTAGTGAATGTTGACTGTTCAGGTACTCTAAAAAAGTCTGAACGATGGAAAGAAGTTTGATAAACTACCAGCTGGCCTTCAATTTGTAGCCTTATTTTCCATATTCTTATTGCTATCTGCTGTAGTTACTGTCAATCAATATATTGCCCCATGTGGTCTGTTTAACTTGCTGTGCACTAGACATTGTCCTTGATTAAAAACAATTGGAACCAGATATACTAATGAAGCTATTATAACTGATTAATATATGGTGAAGAGTTTCTTTCGGCTGGAGAATAATGTTACCCCTTACCCAGCAAGTTGTATTACCTAGCCAAGTATTATGTCAAATTCCCCTTAATAAATTCATTCACAGCTTCAACTGTATAATTACATTGTTATCATTATTATCTTTTGTTCTTCTCAACAAGTTAACTGTTGCTTAATTTTATTTAATATTTGTTTATTGAATAGATGTGAGGAGCAGGCTGGTCCGTCCATAAAGGATAGAAAGGAGGGTCAGAGGAGTTGTGATCACTGTACACCACCAGCAAGGATTCTCACAGCACAAGCTACTGGAGAACTTGAGACTACAAAGAGGATCATGCTAATAACAATCACCAAATCATCATATTTACTGTGACTAACGCATTGGTTGTTGTTGTTACTGTTGTTTAAAAAAAAAAAAATTTTTTTTCAATAGCTGAATAATAACACTTGATGAACATAATAATGTATAACAAAAGATACATACCTTGTATAACACCTGTATATAACACACCTGGTGCACACCACTGTAATACACATAGCACACTCACATCAGTATACCTGAGGAAACATGGTGTATACTGTGGGTATATCCAATAACTTGCCTGGTGCATACCAATAGAATACATAGAATACTACTGGAATACACACACAATACTGCACACTATTCTACAGAAATACTTATGGTATACATAGTAGTGGATTACGGTACCTATACACTGAATATACACAGGTGTATATCTGATGCTTGGTGTATATCATAAGCATATGACAGAAATACAGTTGATATACACCAGAGTATATCAGACCTCTTGCATGGTGAGTGATGAGGAGCATACTCAATCTGGGTTAGTTACAGAACAAATATGATGGTATTCCTCTTGTCTCATCTCACTATTTCTCCCAGCTAAATCCACATGCACAAATTTCACATGTAATTTCCTAGGATTAATTTCTTACCCAACAACACAACTCAAGTATTTTAGAAAGTGAATGTGTAAACCGACCGCACACATCAATTTCACTTGTTATTTACTTTCCTAGAATTAGCTTCTTACGCAACAACAAGAATCTAATAAAGCATTTTGGAAAGCGGTGAGTGTAAACCAAGTGGACAAACCGCTACCAAAAGTTTGTGATACAATGATTTAGTTTTAACATAATGACAGTCAACAAGTACTTTAATGACAGACTTTTGACAAAACAGAGGTATCATCCCAAAAAAAGTCTTTCCACGTCTGAATGGTACACTAAATATGACACAAGAAGTTGTATTAAAGCCAACGTTAATTTTTTAAATCACATACATACCCCTCCCCTCTAGTGAAAATTTCTGTATCAAACCATGATAACTTTCCCGTATTCAACCTCTCTCATTTGTTGTTTACAAGTCAAAGACTTGTTTATGTACACAGCTATTAAAAAAATTTCTAAAAAAAACAACTAGAGCAAGCTGAGTAAGTTTGGAGCTAAAAGTAAACGCTCATAAAACTGCTATTTACTGACAATAAGAAAACACAGTGTCTATATACTTTCAATGTGAAGTTTACATAACAAAGGTACACAAGATTATATAAAGGAAAATGGCACCTTGAAATTTACACAGATAATATTACATGAAATCATTTGAAATGGCTATTCAATTGCTGATTTGTGTTTTAAATTTTATATTACATCTTATATCAGAGTCAAGTGGAAATGATACCAGGGATACAGTAGAGCAATGTGCAACTTTGAACTCGAATAATATAACTCTAAATGATAATAACACTTGTGCATTGGTGAATTTTTATGAACATAAATGTTTATCTAAAAATTTTGTATTCAGAAGAGAGCGCTGTCTACTTGTGCAAGGTTTTGAAAAAGATACATCCATCAGATGTTTAAATGCTTCTATCAATTTAACTTTTCGAGACTCCAAACAGGTATATCTCAACTTCTTTACAATAGAAGCTTGTGGAGCATTAAATATAGTTAACTGCTCAGAAGTATATATTGAAAGTGTGACAATGTATAACATTGGAGAAGTAAACTTCATTAACTATGACAGACTCACTATATCAAACAGTTCATTTCACAACACTGCTCTACAATTAAACTCCAATAGAAATACTTCATTTCAAACAAATGACATCTATTCAGTATATGAGAACCCAATTTCATCTTTGGAGAGCAATCAGTTTTTTTCTGGACAACAAATAGTAATGCCTAGTAGAGACATATACTACTTCATGCCTGGAATTTCAGTTCACTTAAATATAGAAATAAAAAACAGCAAAAATAATAGTGTTTTAGATATCCTCCAAGTCAAAACTTCAAACTATTCATTTAATGTTTCAGTGAGTAAATACCATAAGATCCTGTATGAAAGCAAACGAGTAACTTTGATTGGTAGTATTAATGCCAGTACTATCCTATCAATATCTCTATTAAACAGACCTAGTTCAGAGATAACATTGAATGTTACTTTGAGAGAGTGCCCTCCTGGCTACGTGTGGATTCCAGGAAATGACAACAACGAACTTGGTAAATGTTACTGTTCGGCTCGTACAAAAAATAGTTTTTATTTGGCGATCCATTATTGCAATGAATCTAATTCTAGTGCCGTTTTAAAAGCCTCGTACTGGGCAGGATACGTAGACAACAACTTTAGAATTGGATATTGCCCCAAGGGGTTTTGTATCAATGACACTGATTTAGTGAGTACACAAATATACCTTCCCAATACATCAAGTATAGGACATGACTTGTCCAGTTATGTCTGCAAAAGTAATCGATCTGGCATACTGTGTGGTTCTTGCAAGAACAATCACTCTGTATTCTATCACAATAGAGATTATGATTGTGGACCTAATGATAAATGTCATATTGGCTGGATTTACTTTCTAGTATCACAAATACTCCCACTTACCTTCCTGTTCATTGTAATAATAGTTTTCAACATCAGCCTTACAAATGGCTTTATTAATATTTTGGTGTTTTACTTTCAAGTGTTTGATGTATTTCACATAGATGGAAATAGGCGAATCCAGTTAGACAATAAATCTCACGGTTTGCTAAATACAATCCGATTTATAGTACGCACAGTACAGCTTGATTTCTTTTGTTTACCCAAGTTTTCATTCTGCCTTTGGGAAGGAGCGACTACTCTACAAATTATATCCATTAACTATGTTACTACAGTATATGCACTGGGACTCGTAATACTGACAGTTTTTGTTATTTTACCTTGCCTCCACAAACTGAAAGTGAATCAAGTAATTAGTGTGAAGAGTAACATATCCAAAACAATCATTCATGGTCTGACTGGATTTCTAGTTCTTTGTTACTTTCAGAGTACTAAGACATCTCTGCTAATACTGAACTCTACTCAATTAGCTGGCAAGAAAGGAATATTGGATGAAGAACTCAGAGCATACTATAATGGAAACCTCAAATTCTTTGGTCGTGGTCATTATTATTATGCTACAGTCGCATTAGTTTTCTTAGTCATAATTTCCATAATTCCTCCATTATTGCTCCTCTGTTACCCACTGTGCTATAAAGCATTAGCTGTATGTAAGCTACAAGAGTCTAGGTTGAGTCGCATCCTTTGTAAAGTGCTACCATTAGAAAAATACAAACCACTATTCGATTCTTTCCAAAGTACTTACAAAGACAAGCATCGCTACTTTGCAGCACTGTTCTTTATATATCGACTTGTGTTTTTATTGACATTTGCATTCGTTCGCGGTCTTAGTACATTGTATTCTATCCTGCAAGTTGAAATTTTGATAATAATGTTCATTCATGCAGGGGTTCAACCTCACAAGAAAAAGCGACACAACTTTACGGACAGTTTTATATTCACTTTACTAGCTGTGCTGAATGGATTGACTCTATTAAATTATCAAAATAGTTCAGAGAACCACTTCATTTACCAACGAGTTATTACACTTAGTGCTCTTCAGGTTGTTATATCTGGGATACCTATTGTCATGTTTCTAGGCTACATCTGCTATCAAGTAGTCTTGGTTCAAAAGCCGTTATTATCTAAACTATGTGCACTTTGCAGGTCTGGCATGCATAAATTAATGACTCCAATGGTTAAGAGACCCTCACAGAGGCATCTAGCTGATCTCTCTTTATGTGAAAGTAACAGCCGAGAAGCTGATTATAATGAGTTCTTCAATTCCAGCTACTCAGAAAGTGTGTAATGAAACTTAAAAATCAAAGAACATATTATAATAACAAACACTTTTTATAGCCTATAGTGTCATATTGTTGATCACTTTGTTATTTAGTTTGTGCAAAATACTTCATAAAACTTGAAATGATCAGAGATATGTACTTGTTTAGAAAAACCTGATGTGCATGGTAAATTAAATAACCATCTGGTAGAAGTCACTACCAATACTGGAATTTTTAATCTTTTTTATAAATGCAAATAATAATAACAAAACAATCTAATGTAGAAAACTATGATTAATAATTGACCAAGCTGTCACTAAGTCTACCACTTTTTAATACAGTTATTTTGATCATTATAGCAATGCTACATTAAAAATTTTTTTGTTAAATCCTTGCTAGCTTACAATTTTGTTGTTGTTTTTTGTGTAGTGGTGCTGTATTAATCATAATGGATTACTAAATACAAAGTATGATCCAGTGATGCAGCTACTACCAAAAGTAATAGCTCAAGAAAGCTATTAATGATATAGCAACATTTACATGATGACTTGGTCCTAGACTCTCCTCTGTATGAAGTATTGTAAACTTCATTTTTGTGATTGTCTGGTCCTGTCTACTGGGGAATACCTTCCAAGTACTACTAAAAATGGCAAAATCAGGTAGACTTTATGTGGAAGGAGGACCTGGTAGCAGTTGTTTCAATAACATAATTGCAACATTCAAAGAACATCACAACTTTGCTCAAATGTTTTCTCTAGAATCAGCAAACCTAATTCTATGATCCTTTAATCACGGCTTTCACTTTCATAGCTACCATGGGAATAAAAGGTGAATAGTGACATAAGAGAAGGAATGTGCACTTGAAAGAAATGTTGATTTTGTTTTTAACTGTCATAAATTGCAAACTGATCCTGCCTTTCTTCTGTGTGCCAAATTTTTTAAGATATATTAAACAGTCAGCATGTGCACTGTAAACATAATATATAGACAGATATTATATACATAATTTATATTTATTATATAATTGTTCATTTAATTTTTATTTTGCATTCTTATCACTTATAGCTATTAGTATGGAAATTTTTGCCTTTTTGTCTTCTATTTATTATTTCTTTTATATTATTTTGGAACATACCATATTTGTAATAAGGAGTAACAGAAATGGCAAATTAGTCACAATAGCAAGACTGAGTTAATGAATAGTACAACCTGATGACCATGAACTTGATATGTACAGATTGAGCAAGTCGACATGCAAGTCTATGCAAGTTGTGCAATGAAACTAATGCTGCCTTCATAAAAGAAGCTTAACACACCAGCGACACTTCACCAGTGACATTTACCTCATCAGTAGTTTTCAATGGGAAACTCAAAGCATTCCGGTAAACCACTGAGACTACTGCAGGCGGCAAATAAATTATTTGTTCTACAGCGGGCGTTACCAACAATGCTTACAACTAGCTTTTTCTGAAAAAAAAGAAGAAGTTGAAACAAAAAATTCTGGCTCATTAAAAGGGGCTTAAAATATCCAGTGCAACATTTTGATGCTAATTTCAATTTTGGGAGGCTGCCATCTTCGAGAGATTCGTGTGATAAAATGACTGACTGACTGATGGAGGAACTGAATACTGTAACCCTCTTGCACATGTGTGATTAGGGTTAATAACTGACAGTGACTACATTGCAAACTGTTACACTTCCAAGAAAATATCTTAGACTTTACTATCTTCAAAATCAATAATACCAAGCCACAGCAAACAAAACGACGGCAATAACATTATAATAGGTAAAGACCGTCAGTTCGGGATTTCCTATATACAAACATTACAGTTATATAGGAATTTCCCATTATAAAAGCTGGCCTGGCAAAAACTGGACCAACAGGACCAATTCCTCTGAGCTTGTAAATTCTTAGCTTGATCTTAAAACATATAAATATAATGAAAAAATACATAATGAAATGTATAATTTAGCCAGTTTAATAAAATGAAATTGCACCAATTTTTTTTTTTAATAATAGCTCATTTTCTCCCTGTCTAACAGCCAATCTATATTAATACTCTTTTTTTCATTATGTATTTTTTAATCAATTAATAATAAATCAATAATTTAATTTTTTAATTATTTTTTTATGAAATGTTAATTTTGCAGAAATCTCAAATTGCCAGTCTTGAGGGGAAATTGAGAAAATCCTTCAACTTTTCCAAACAGGGGTCATTTTTGCCATTTTTGGAGAAGTGCTTACAGAGCCTGAACGTGAAACCGTGAAATGGCAAGCATATCAGGGTGGCACTTTTGTAGGCAACCATGTGCACAAGCTATTGAAGGTATAATTCAGCGAGCGAGCGAAGCGAGCGAAGCTGACTCTCAGTCGTGTTCAATTGAGATTTCAGATATATATATATAGGTATGTATACGTACGTCAAAAATGTTCGCCCGCGCTTCTAATTACGTAAGTTAGGTAAAGCGTTTACAGTTCCAGTATTTTTAGCTACTCTCTTCTTGAAACAATTGTGAAGTCTTTGTCAAGCTGCGCTTCATTGCCACTGCTTTCGAAGTTCATTCAGGTAATTCTGTTAGTTTAGTCTGGGATCAGAGACTTTAGATTCTTGCTAACTGAGAATGGAAGGGTTACACACTACAGTTAGATGTAATTTCTGTCTTATTTTTCTGTAAAAAGAGTCTGCTCGCTCGCCATGCATTTGCGCTATTCGAGCGCACCACTAGTAATTGGCGAGCGAGCGTAGCGAGCGAGACACTTACAGGGGTAACACAATCGAAAATCGGGGATGTTTGTTTATTTATTGGCGAGCGAGCGAAGCGAGCGAGACAGTATTAGGGGTGGATAATGCAAAATCGGGTATATGTTATATATATATATGTATGTATGTATGGATGGTACGTATGCTCTTTAAACGCGCGCGCGTGGAACTTTTTTTCTCCTAAAAACACGGCTATTTAGGCTTCACTCCAGTTTATTCTGAAACTACAGCATTAAGCAAACCATGCTTTATACTTAAGCTCCAAAGTATGAGAAAATTCCTGCTAAAACGCTTGTTTTCAAGACAAAAAAAGTTGATTCGACCGGTTACTATGGCATTGAAGACCCTTTTCCAGACTTAATTTCAAAACTTCGCCGTTTTATGGGGTGATACGGAATACCGGTTGTTGGTTGTCAAGAGCCGTTGGTAGTCAGAGTACCTTAGTATTAATGCTATGGAAGCTACTACTTCTAGAGGGAAGCTGAGATAAGTACGCAATTCCATATTTGTTAGCTAAATATGCAAAATTAACTCTGGCCTTTCTTTTTTGTAGCTAAGAGCTAGTCAACAGTGACTGGTAAATTCAAATAGTCAGATTGGCTCCAATTTGGTACTACAAAAGTTACCACTGCTCAAGAAAATGAGGTAAGAAAGTAATTTTGTATTTGTGTGCTAAAATTGATTGTCTTTTGTTTTTGTAGGTGAGAGCTTGTTGTCAAAAATTCAAGGTAATTCAGATGGTCAAAGTAACTTCAATTTGATACTACAGAAGTTATCAATACTCAAGAATGATGTAAGTAGTAATTCCATATTTTGTTGGCTAAAATTACAAATAATAACACTGGTTTATTTTTTATCGTAGCTGAGAGCTTGTTCAAGAGTTACTGGTGATTGAGATTATCAGAATGGTTGATGTTTGATACTACAAAAGTTGGTAAGAGAGTGATTTTGTATTTGTTTGCTGAAATCAAATGTCATAACTGCTATTATAGTGTTTGCATGAAGTAAGCTAAAACATAGTAACATTTTATGTTACCTAACCATCAGGCTCGCTCGCCATTTGTGCTCAAGCACACCACTAGTTTAGATATATGTATGGACGTACGTATGTCATTTTGTACTTTGACCCTCGCGTTTTTGTGTTAGTTTGGTTGTCGACCCCGTCCCAAATTGCACTAAACAGAATCCTCTGGTTTATCGACCAGTACCCGTATCACCCTAGAAATTGAATTGTTTAACGTTTTGAATTCTTTTGCGGGTGCAGTTAAAACTTGAAAACTTAAGGGACTTCCATTTCTATTCGAGTTAGTGGCTGTGGTAAGTCAATGCGCTGGTTATAAGCCGTGGGCAACAGTATTTACTTGAAAATACATTGTCCACTATACTACTGCGAAGGTAAGTCTGTGTAGGTGCATGTCCAGTTGTGTCAAAGCATTGTGTGTTACAACCACTACTTAGCTAAAGAATATCACAAAGAAAACTTTTAAATAACGTGTATTGTTTTGTTGTTGTTTTTTTCCTTCCAAGCAGTTGCAGAGAGTTGTTACTATGGCACTGAAATCCCTTTACCCTGTATGCTAAATTTAAAAACTGGACCTTATTTCCAGTAGCTTCAGTGTTAGAAGTCAAAATCAATAGTATAGTCTCTAGGCTCGCTCGCCATTTGTGCTCAAGCACATCACTAGTTTATTGGCGAGCGAGAGAAGCGAGCGAGACAGTACTAGGGGTGGATAATGCAAAATCGGGTATATGTTATATGTATGTATGTATGGATGGATGGTACGTATGCTCTTTAAACGCGCGCGGGGGGAACTTTTTTCTCCTAAAAACACGGCTATTTAGGCTTGACTCCAGTTTATTCTGAAACTACAGCATTAAGCAAACCTTACTTTATACTTAAGCTCCAAAGTATGAGAAAATTCCTGCTAAAACGCTTGTTTTCAAGACACAAAAAGTTGATTCCACAGGTTACTATGGCATTGAAGACCCTTTTCCAGACTTAATTTCAAAACTTCGCCGTTTTATGGGGGATACGAAGTACCGGTTGTTGGTTGTCAAGAGCTGTTGGTAGTCAGAATGCCGTAGTATTAATGCTATGGAAGCTACTACTTCTCGAGGGAAACTGAGATAAGTACGCAATTCCATATTTGTTAGCTAAATATGCAAAATTAACTCTGGCCTTTCTTTTTTGTAGCTAAGAGCTAGTCAACAGTGACTGGTAAATTCAAATAGTCAGATTGGCTCAAATTTGGTACTACAAAAGCTACCACTGCTCAAGAAAATGAGGTAAGAAAGTAAATTTGTATTTGTGTGCTAAAATTGATTGTCTTTTGTTTTTGTAGGTGAGAGCTTGTCAAGAATTCAAGGTAATTCAGATGGTCAAAGTAACTTCAATTTGATACTACAGAAGTTATCAATACTCAAGAATGAGGTAAGTAGTAATTCCGTATTTGTTGGCTAAAATTACAAATAATAACACTGGTTTGTTTTTTATTGTAGCTGAGATCTTGTTCAAGAGTTACTGGTGATTGAGATTATCAGAATGGTTTGATGTTTGATACTACAAACGTTACCATTAATCAGGTAAGAGAGTGATTTTGTATTTGTTTGCTGAAATCAAATGTCATAACTGCTATTATAGTGTTTGCATGAAGTAAGCTAAAAATAGTAACATTTTATGTTACCTAGCTATCAGGCTCGCTCGCCATTTGTGCTCAAGCACACCACTAGTTTATTTGTATATATGTTTGGACGTACGTATGTCATTTTGTACTTTGACCCTCGCGTTTTTGTGTTAAACAGAATCCTCCGGTTTATCGATCAGTACCCGTATCACCCTAGAAATTGAATTGTTTACCGTTTTGAATTCTTTTGCGGGTGCAGTTCAAACTTGACAACTTAAGGGACTTCCATTTCTATTCGAGTTAGTGGCGGTGGTAAGTCAATGCACTCTGGTTATAAGCCGTGCGCACAGTATTTACCTTTGTCCACTAGACTACTGCGAAGGTAAGTCTGTGTAGGTGCATGTCCAGCTGTGTCAAAGCATTGTGTGTTACAACCACTACTTAGCTAAAGAATATCACAAAGAAAACTTTTAAATAACGTGTATTGTTTTGTTGTTGTTGTTTTTTCCTTCAATTCAAGCAGTTGCAGAGAGTTGTTACTATGGCACTGAAATCCCTTTACCCTGTATGCTAAATTTAAAAACTGGACCTTATTTTCAGTAGCTTCAGTGTTAGAAGTCAATAAAAATAGTATAGTCTTTAGGCTCGCTCGCCATTTGTGCTCAAGCACACCACTAGTAATACATATATGTTATACTTAGAATACTGCAAAATATCACGAGTCTGTCGGATGTATTGGGACGAGTGCCGCAGGCACGAGTGCCAATACCCCGATCAGACGAGTGATATTTCGCGTATTCAAGTATAACAATATCATGTACGCATGGCAAACTTAATCTTAGCAACGACAATTTTTCTGGAGTTAAACCCAGTAAGCTAACGTTGTTATGGCTGAAGATATTTCAATACAGGATTTTTTTGATGACGAAGTTCTTGAATAATGATTGAGAAACAATCTGAATATCTACAGAAACTACCTATAGAACCAACTGTTGCTAATCCAGTCTATACTAATGGACAAGCGGAGGAAACTAAGCACGTAGAAGAAGCATCTTCTTCTGTGTGTTTGGACGATGAAGAGTTGGAAATGTTTGTGGGGACCACCCCCAAGAATATCTCTCCGTGTTCCTTCCGTATTTTTGAAAGTTTCTTCAAAAGCGTCCAGTTGAAAAGTGCAAATAGGAATCCCCATTTTATCTGGCTGTGAACTACAATTACTCCAATGATGACATTTGGTAAAAAAAAACAGAAGAAGGGGAAGGATAGAATCAATACAATAATGAAAAGGATGGCTGCAAGTGCTGGATTGTCTGGGGAAAAAACAAATCATTCAGCTCGAAAAACAATGGTTACATGTCTTACCAAGAATAGTGCACCAGAAACACAGATAATCCAACTAACTGCCATAAAAATCTACAAAATCTAAATAGCTATAAAAAAGCATCATTACAACAGCAAAAGAAAATGTCTCATGTCTTGAGCTCATACAAAAAGCCTGTAACTAATCCATTTTCTTCATACCCTACAACACCATCGAGTGGTACTGTGAACCAAGATTAAGTGCTCAGTCCTTCTTTGCTGGAGCAACAATTACCAATTGTACCAAAATTATTGGTTTTCCTAGAGCAACACAAACACAAAGTTTCACCACAATGTCCGCTGCACCAATGACACACAACCACAAATGAAGTGATTTACAATTTATACATACATACATAGCAATAGACAGATATATCAAATTAATGTATTATTATTAAGATTTAACTAAAAGCCTAAAAATATATAATTAGCCTAAGGGGACGCAATAACACTTGTTAGAATGCCCAAGGGGACGCAATATGGGAAAATATTGGGGTAGTTTCATTTGTATTAATCTCTATGGAGTACTTGGGTTCAGTACATGATAAATAATTATAACAATGGCACAACAGTAATAATAACAACAATAACAAATAAAAATTGACTATATCAATTTTTTTCCTTTAGTCCAAAAGTATTACCTCACTATGTAATGGCATCGAGATGATAGGGAAAGAACATCCACCAATGGAAGCTAGTGCCACGAAAGTTGCTAGTATCTTCACAAGAGCATTTACGTTGTTCGGCAACTGTCACAGAGGGTACAACTCTTCTCGCAACTTCAAGGACAGTGACATAGAACAGCTGGGTAATAAAAATAATTGTATTTCTTTCCATTTTTAAAGGACTTCTGTATATAGAAAAAAACATCAAAGATTTCATGAAGTTTTATCGGGACAACTTTCCCAAAGCTTCTATTCTTCCCAAGATGCATATCTTGGAGGACCATGTTATACCCATGGATGAGAAGATGGAGAATGGGTTCGGGTATTATGGGCGAGCAGGGAGCAGAGTCAATACATGCTCATTTGATAAGACTGGAACGAACATATCAAGGCATTCCCAATGAAGTAGACCGCCTGTTATACATTTTCAAGGAGCAGGCTCGAGTCTGACCCTTCACTAACAACTTTAAGGCTTTCTCCAAAGAAGAGGAAGGAAGAGAGTCAAACTGATTCAGAGTCTGAAGACTAGAGAACATTTATTATTTAAATTCTGTACTTTCTTCAATGCCAAAGTGTACCATAAGAAAACAGCTGAATCTCAATTTAAAAAAAATAGGAATCACAGGGTAGTATCTTACCCTGTGTTTAATAGAGTAACACTTCAACTTGGTCCTTCTCATTTCTGCTGCAAAACTTCCTGAAGCCTGGGAGCCTCATGCTAACCCCAAGCTTTCACCCATGCCATCTCACCTTAATTCATGGCAAATTTTTGTGCTTTTTTTTTTTAATGGATCAATTAACTACTGATCTTCCACTTCCTTTTAGATAATTAGAGTGCAAAGTTTAAATAGACTGATTGGCAGCATTCCAGGGTCTGTTTAGTTAGTTGCTAGGATAGTGCTTTGTGGTTTGATACTTCACAGAGATATCTAAAAATGTTGACTGAACTGCTTGTTATATTTTCTAAATTGTCAAGTAACAAAGATGCTTGGATGGATTTAATCAAATTATATGGAATGGAGTCTACGTTGAAGCTCACTCGAAGGAAATGTGAAGCAGATTATATGAGACTAAGTGATCAATTTAAAATATTGCTAAAAAATGTTAATGATGACATATGCGATCAATTTAAAATATTGCTAAAAAATGTTAATGATGACATATGTGAGAACAGCCTAAACAGAAGAGCTCAATCTCTCTCAGAGGAAAAATGCCAACAACTCCAGACAATGGTTACCAGAGAAATAAATAAATGTGACCTTACCCCATGTAAAAATCTAATTTCAAAGTGTGAAGAGGGTTCTGAAGAAGGAGCTAAATCCATTGAGTCAACAATATTTTATATTGCCTGGACTGCTATATGGGCTGCTGTATGTGCGATTTCTTCAATATATAATATAATAAAGGCATATGAACAAAAATCTGAATCTGGCCAAAATAAATTGAATTATAAAAATTGGCTTCCTGAAACTGTGCTAGCAGTAGTTGGTGCCATTGCAACTTTCTGGTTAGTTCAATGTAAGAGAAAGTTTGAAGTTATTAAAAAAAATATTGATGACATAATTAATCAAGTTATCGATGTCAAATCAAGCATTGAGACTTTAGAGGATGAGCTGAAAAATGTCAGGGAACTACTGTTGCCAACAGAAGACATGAAATCTCTGACAGGAAGATACTCTAGACTTCAAGAAAAAGTAAAGAAATTTTTAGCTAAAAAATAGACAGAAAAATAAGTTAAATATAATGTATTTCTTTAAAAAATTTTTTTTATTATTATTACAATTTATTACTGCCCAAACTCATGGAAAGAAAACAGGTCACAGTTTAATTATCAAAACCAATCATTTATTCAGCAAGGGAAGCTGACTATCAGTCTGAAGCTGACTATCAGTCGTGTTCAATTAAGATTTCAGATATATATATATAATATGTATGTATGTATACGTACTTCAAAATATTTCGCCTTCTAATTAAGTAAGTTAGGTAAAGCGTTCACAGTTCCAGTATTTTTCAATTAACAAGCTCAGAGAATCCTGCTGCACTGCTTTAGGCAACTCTGTTTCAACCAAAACGTTTATAGCTACTCTCTTCTTGAAACAATTGTGAAGTCTTTGTCAAGCTGTGCTTCTTTGCCACTGCTTTCTAAGTTTATTCTGGTAATTCTGTTATTGTTAACTCTTCATGCCTAATCAGTTAGATGTAATTTCTGTCCTATTTTTCTCTAAAAAGAGTCTGCTCACTCACCATGCATTTGCGCTATTCCAAGAGCACCACTAGTAATTAATTTACAGAAGTAAAATTAAATTAGCCTGACTGGGCCAGTTGTTGTACAGGGCTGTGGTGTGTACAGTTGTTGTTCCCCCAAAAGCAGCTGCTAAATTCTAACCAACTAAAGCTTAGCAACTGTATTTGGGACTTGCATGCAGGTCAAAAAGGGAGTCAGTTCCACTAAAAAATAATATTCTATTCTGGGCTCTGCTCCTATTCAGAACATAATCATTAATTTCTGGAGAAAATCTTACCTTTCTAGGCTAATAATGGGTTTCCTTGCCTTTGGCATACTTTTACCTCAGAAATGACCTTTAGCAGTCCCCATAAAGGTCATTTGAGCCCCCTCAGGAAAGGTGACCTTTAGCAGTCCCCATAAAGGTCATTTGAGAAGGAAAAACCCCCACTGGTATTTCAAACCAGCTCTGACAAAACTTTTGGGATTAGGGGGGTTAATTAAAAAAAAAATTGCTGGAATCACAACATTTGGCCTATCATCCTTCAGAATTTGTTTTTCAGCACTATCCTTTAGAGGCTAAAATAAAGTAATTTTTAGCTAGCTATAGCAATCAATTCTATGGTGCTAACATTTTTTGCCCACAAGCTATGACTATATTTTTGTGTGTTGGAATTTGGGTAGTTGTTATTAATACAGAGATTTTGTATAAGGCCAATCCAAGTTGTTTTCCTGTTTCTGGTAAAAAAATTCTGAAAACTCAGAAAACATTTTCAACACAGAGGATAATACGAAACTTGTAATAAAAAAAAACCCATCACACAAACACATATTATATTGATCATGATGTACAAATATACATGTGGGACACGCTCCCACAACACAAAACTGAACATGTGGCCTAGGATGAGTGTGCATGTGGTAACTGGGATGGCTGTTGAAATATGCAAACTCTAACATTTTGTCACTTCACATCTTGACTTTGTACGCTAAGCCTCTCATATATATGATAACCAGCCCATTTCCTTTTATGTTCTATTTCACACTGTATGTTTCACCTGTGGCACTTAGAGCTTAGTTGTACCCAACAACCCGATTTCCAGTATCTGGTCATGAATATATTCATATTGTTTGAAAGTTTGCACAACACCACCTAGAATATAAATTCTTCTGATGCAGATTTATAAATGTCAGACCAAGCTCAGTATTGTACTGACTTTTGTCTGAACATTGAGGGAATAGTTATAATACACACATGTTATCATATTTAATCTATTATAATCATCAATTGCGACTCAAACCATTAAAGGCAACACTGAAAGACAAGTTAGCAAACCATCACCCTGCAATGCCAAGTGAGACAAGCACAGTGCAGCATCATGTTTCGTTTATTAGAGCAAAAGACAATAAATGGAATAATTAATTGTCTACAAGTGATCAGTTACATATAATGTTATCCAAAAGTACCTACACTTTGCAGCTTTTCAGTTCCCCTTAATCCAAAAGATTGAGTCATTCTGCAGTGACATGAACAAAGAATATGGGAACAATAGTATAATTTAACCTTACTTATGTGACTGATTAGAGTTCTGAATTATGCTTGTATACTTTTTTAGCATAATAAGTGATTTTATCCATACTTAGCATAAGCTAGCATAATTTAGTGGAGTAAAAAAAAAAAAATTGTCCTTGGCAAAAAAAACAACCAATTATAAGTAATAGTTAGGGCATAAGCACTTGGGTACTGGTGCATTTAGTGCACTGAGGGCTAGGGGCTTTGTGCACTAAATCCACCAGTACCTAAGCGCATGCTCTAACTATTTTAGATCCCATTTACCCAAAAGAGGCCTGCCCAGTTTCCACTAGCAACCTTGTTTATCAGCATTTTCGGTGTCAAGAAGCGAATTCTTCCATCAGTTCCAGCCCAAAATTAAAATTCAATTAAAATTCAATTGAAGCACGCCAGAAAGTTTACTTTAGCAAGTTTACTTTAGCATTGTAAACTGCCAGCTGTTATCTCCAGATCTAACTCTACCACAGGCTGCTCTGCAGTAAGCAGTAAATCAGCTAGCTATGGTAAATTCCTGTGGTATCAGGCCTCACATAACCTGCTCCCTGCTTTATCCGGCCTATTCTATTAAACTAAAACTCAAAAATAGCAATACCCCAAGGTATACACAGTTCATATACCTAAAGGCAAAAAATAGTGCACACTTACCAAGTTAGTACACCTAGTAACAATATAGCAACGAGAGATCTAACTGTAAAAGTAACAAATTGATGTAGTCTTCAGAAACTGGCTTTGAGATTTTTAAAAGGACTTTTAGATTACTAAATACCCTTCACTGTTGTCAATTCCATCAAATCCAGCACTGATGCCACAGATCAGAACTTCACATATTAACAGTTGCCATATCAGGATTCAGATTAATCATGTGTACAAGGATTTTTATAATTGTGACTGTGGTTGAGGTGACCTTTGGACTCTGTCTACATAATAAAATATGACCATAATTCTCCCCTATGACAGATGCAGTGTGGGCACATCACAAATTCTGTATCTGTGTGGTTTAGCTGTGGTTTGAATAGCAAATAGTATTCCTAGGCCTGAGGTTTTCCCAGTGGCAGGATGCAGATGCAAATTTGATAACTGCATAAAAGGTCAATATTCCTTTTGCAATCACCAAACACACACACACAAAAGACAAACAAAATAGGGGTCAAGGGGATTGGAAATTGAATTTATGGTTGCTTAAAAGCAGATACAGTAGATGAGCTTGCTGAACACTGAACTGCACGAGTTTTGGACTAAGATTGTCATTTGATAGCTAGAATCAGTTGGAACAAGAAATTTGAAATAAAATCATTAATTTCTGGAGAAAATATCCCCTTCTACTGCCATCTTCAAGATTCGTGTTATAAAATGACTGACTGACTGACTGAGGGACGAACTGAATACTGTAACCCTCTTGCGCATGTGTGGTGAGGGTTAATAACTGACAGTGACTACATTGCAAACTGTACTTACACTTCTGAGAAAATATCTTAGACTCTCCTATCTACACAATCAATAATGCCAAGTCACAGCAAACAAAACGACTGCAGTAACATTATAATAGGTAAAAATCATCAGTTCAGGATTTCCTTTATACAAACATTACAGTTATATAGGAATTTCCCATTAGAAAAGCTGGCCTGGCAAAAACTGGACCAACCGAACCAATTCCTCTGAGCCTGTAAATTCTTAGCTGGATCTTAAGAAACACATAAATATATATATTTTTGGTGCTTAGTTAACCAACTAGAATGTGTGTGGTCCTTGATCCATGCAGATTGTTCAGATTTGGTGAACAGTAATACCGCTTTCAGACTTAAACAGTTATCTCTAAAAACATTAGAATCAGCACAATGATTAGCTTTCTTGCCCAGTCCTCCTTTGGTCAATTCCTAAGCTCCAACTTATTTTAAGAACCATGGAACAATTTAATTTTTGTTTAGACTATTCTCTGATTTGAAAAATAATGTGGGTGCTGTAATTGAAATGCATAGCGGTAAAGTTGGTGACATATCACTCTAAATAGAGGAATTGGTTATTGGCCTGTCCATTGCACCTTATTAATTTGCAGGAGGCTGCTGGAGCAAAAAATATATAGTTGATTCTTGGGCAATTGTTAGCAGTGTATAAAGCCAAGTTCAGATCTAGTTTAAGTGATAAAAGAGTGTTCTATTAATGGTGCCAGAATGCTTATGTCAAATAAAAAGATAAAGTACTTTGAATAAGCATTTGTGGTGGCTGGTACTATTGTATTTTACATTTTTGAGAACAGTACAGTATTCCCGGAAAAAATGATAAAGAAAGGTATTGACTGTATTTTTACTCACTTGATCATGTTAAGTCAAGTACTGTACTGTGATATTAAAAGGATTGGCTTTAGTAACAATTCTAACCTTATCAGCAGCTTTAGTGACCTTTATTGTCTAAGCACACAAAAAAAAATCCCCTATGGAGTGACCACACACAGGGACTGGTAGCCACCCATACCAGCACCCTGTACAATTCCTATGAATAGCAATTTTACCAGGTTACTTTGAGCAGGCACTGCTGGTCACTGAAGTGCTTTCATGCATTCTGTTCAGATTAAATTGTTGCCCAATGATTATATTATACCAACATGCTACTTATTTTTTCCTTTAAAATATACCACACACACAAAATCATAAATTTCAATAGGTTGTCAGCTGAGAAAAGTAAAAAAAAAAAAAAAAAAAAGACTCAAACAGCCAAACTCTTGTGCAGGCTATAATAACTTCTTTCTTTTCTTTTGCTGACACCATAGTGCCTTGTTGATTTCACCAATAATGTTTTCGAGATTTGGCAGGGCAAAGAAAGCTCAGATGAATGGCATCCCAAATATCATCCACTGAGCTAATGAACTAGACAGCCAATAAAATAAGATGATTAAAAAAATATATAATGACATGTAACTAGCCAGTTTAGTAAATAAAAAAATTCCAAAAACCACAATTTTTTTAAGCCTTAAAAATGAATTAATAGCTAATAAAAAAAAATTGCATCAAATAATAGCACATTTTCTCCCAGTCTAACAGCCAATCTATATTATTAATACTTTTTTTTTAACAGAGATTAGCCTGCAGGCTCAGGGAAATGACAGAATAGATTAAAGGTGGAAAACTTCAAGTGGCAGTCCCAGAAACTCTGAAGAGTTATCAGCCAACTGAAGCCTACCTATTTCAACCCATCCTCCCACTGCTAACAAAAATAAAAACAAAAAACAACAACAGTTGTTAGCTTTCCTTTGCTGTGTAGCCTATGGAGGGCATATTAACAGCAACTGTTATATCAGTTCCAACTGGTAAACAAAGTGACTGCCTAGATCAATGAATTCTGTGATGGTCTAATTCCCTAAAGAATCTCTATCTTTCCAGATTCTATTCAGCACACAACCTCACCTTGGGTGGCTCACTAATTGTATCTTAAAAATGCATTTTCTGTGAATGTAGTCACCTTGTTAGGGCAGTTGCTATAGAATTTGAGGAAAGGAAAATAATTAAGTGCCTAGTTTCCTGTGCATGGCTGTTTTCACTTAGGAAACTGGGCACTTAGCAACACCCACAAATTTTTTTCCCTTTCCCAAATTCTATAGCAACTGCCCTAATGGCAGAAAATGCATTTTTAAGACTATTAGTGAGCCACCCATTTGACAGAAAATGCATTTTTAAGACATTTAGTGAGCCACCCACTTGAGGGTGACTGCATTCACAGAAACTACATTTTAAAGACAATTAGTGAGCCACCCACTTGAGGTTGTGAGCTGAATAGAATCTGGAAAGATAAAGATTCTTTAGAGAGCAAACCATTGTTTCTGAAAAGTTTGCATAATTTTGTTATTAAAATTATTAATAAATTGCTTAGGTGCTACTTATTTTTTATAGCAAGCTCTGACAATTTTTCTAAACACCAGTTTTTGTAAGCTTTAGCTGGGTTCATTCATTCAGAGTCTGTTTGACAGTCTTTATTAGTGTCAGTAGTCTATCTTTCTTTAGTAGAAGGTCTCAATGAATTCTGTGATGGTCTAATTCCAGTTGAAGTTCTTTTATGATGAACTCAAGTCTGTCAGCATCATTTGGAATCCTAACCTAGCTAAAAGGTGTGGTAAGACTGATTAATATTTGACTTTTAAATGTGAGTAGTGCATTACCTGGTAGTGTTATTAGTTTGTTTCCTGACAATTGTGCTGTCTCCACCACTGGTTAGTTCCCAGACAGAGCTCACATCACATCAGTCAGTCAGTCAATCCTACAGACTGACCCGCAGCTTAATAGCATAAGAAATTTTAGGCATTACAAGACTTTTACTTTGTTTGCCAGTTGTAACTGATATAACAGTTGCCGTTAATATGCCCTCTATAGGCTACAACAGCAAAGGAAAGCTAACAGTTTACTTGTTAGCCATGGGAGGATGAGTTGAAATAGGTAGGCTTCAGAGTTTCTGGGACTGCCTTTTGGAGTTACACCTTCAATCTATTCTGTCATTTCCTTGAGCCTTCAAGGCTAATTTCTGTTTAAAAAAAATAGATTAGCTGGTAGACAGGGATAAAATGTGCTATTATAAAAAATTAAAAAAAATTTGGTGCATTTTCATTTTATTAGCTAATAATTCATTTTTAAGGCTTAAAAATTTGTGGTTTTATTGGAATTTTTTATTTACTAAACTGGCTAATTATACATGTCATTATGTATTTTTTAAATCATCTTATTTTCTTGGTGTGTCCAGTTCATTAGCTCAGTGGATGACATTTGGGATGCCATTCATCTGAGCTTTCTTTGCCTTGCCAAATCTCAAATACATTATTGGTGGGATCAACTAGGCACTACAGATGTGGCTGTCAGTAAAAGAAAGAAGTTCTTATAGTCTGCACAAGAATTATGACTGCTTGTGTTGTTTATTTTGACTTTTCTCAGCTGACAACCTATGGAAATTTATGATTTTGTGTGTGGTATATTTTAAAGAAAAAAATAAGTAGCACTTTGGTTTGTATATAATTTGTTCATATAATCATTGGGCAACAATTTGATCTGAACAGAATGTATGAAAGCACTTCCAGTGTCCAGTAGTGCCCCTCAAAGTAACTGTGGTAAAATTGCTATTCAGAAGAACTTTATAGGGTGGCTCCTGCTTGGTCACTCCTTAGGGGATTTTTTTGTGTGCAGTGGAATAGAAAGGTCACTAAAGCTGCTGATAAGTTAGAATTGGAATTAGAAATATAGTTTTGAAGATATGAAAGATAAAATTTGGGCATTAAGCAGTACCTGCCAGGTAGAAAACAGCCATGTAAGGCACTAGTGCCCCCTCACCCTAGCCCCCCCCCCCCCCCATCACTCAATGAACCTTGGCCTTGGTGCAACACAGGAAGTGAAAGTATGAACAAAGCAAATGCTTGTTTGTATGTCACATGACACTTAACTGTTGTTGTAAAGGTAAAAGGGGTTTGCTTTGTTGTTTGATACTTTCTACACACAGATATCTAAAAATGTCGATGGAAAAGGTGCTTGCTATACTTTCTAATTTGTTTGGTAACAAAGATGTTTGGATGGATTTAATCAAATTAAATGGAATGGAGTTGGAGCTCATTGTGAAGCAGATTATAAGGGACTAAGTGAAAATTTTCATCGTTTGCTAAAAAATGTTGAAGACATATGCAAGACCGACTTAAAAGGAAGTCTCTCAATGAAAAAATGCCAACAACTCTGGAAAATGTTTACCAGAGAAATTAAAAAATGTGACCCTACCCCATATAAAGAGCTGGTTTCAAAGTGTAAAGAGGGTTCCAAAGAAGGAGCTACAATCATTCAGTCAATTACCACAGCTGCTACACAGGCTGCTATATGGGTGGTTTGTTTAATATATGATATAATTAAGGGTGATGGGACCACGCCCACGCACACGTATTCACAATAATTGGATTTTGGTTGCTAGGGATTACTAACTTTTTTCTTGGTGTTTGTAGAGCTCCAACTAAGGGTGGATCCTAAAGAGTACTGCTAATGGACTAACTAAATAAAAAGAACGGGCCTTGGGAGCCTGTTTCGTTCAAGTTACAGCTCCTCAGCCTCAAGTATATAATCCACAACTCCTCGATGGGTGTCGTTGCTGACGAGCCCATTCTCCGTCTACTGATACATTTGTTGATTGTCTTCAAAACCTTCGTTGTACTTTTTCTCAATTCTGCTTTGTTTTGTATGTCCACGTTGAGTTGGCGCGACCACATATGTGGCAAAAGAGGAATGCACTTGGCGAAACCGGAGACCAATTAAGGTCACATGACAGTAGTCGCTCAAACGCGCGAAATCATAGATGGTCCTGCTCTGTGTTATTTTCTGTACTTGTGTTTTCAACTTATGACTTTATCTAGTTGAATCCTACTGCATACTAGCGCAAGCAGCTAACCGGCCTTGTCTCTGGGGGAAGTATACTACCATTTCGTTTCTGGTTTACGCAGTTCCCCCACACTGATTAATATTAAATTTTATTAGACTTTTAAATGTGAGTAGTGCATTACCTGGTAGTATTCTTAGTTTGTTTCGTGACAATTGTGCTGTCTCCACCACTGGTTAGTTCCCAGACAGAGCTCACATCACATCAGTCAGTCAGTCAATCCTACAGACTGACCCGCAGCTTAATAGCATAAGAAATTTTAGGCATTACAAGACTTTTACTTTGTTTGCCAGTTGTAACTGATATAACAGTTGCCGTTAATATGCCCTCTATAGGCTACAACAGCAAAGGAAAGCTAACAGTTTACTTGTTAGCCATGGGAGGATGAGTTGAAATAGGTAGGCTTCAGAGTTTCTGGGACTGCCTCTTGGAGTTTCCACCTTCAATCTATTCTGTCATTTCCTTGAGCCTTCAAGGCTAATTTCTCTGTTAAAATTTTTGTTTTAAATATAGATTGGCTGGTAGACAGGGAGAAAATATGCTATTATAAAAATTTAAAAAATTTGGTGCAATATCATTTTATTAGCTAATAGGCTTAAAAATTTGTGGTTTTATTGGAATTTTTTATTTACTAAACTGGCTAATTATACATGTCATTATGTATTTTTTAAATCATCTTATTTTCTTGGTGTGTCCAGTTCATTAGCTTAGTGGATGACATTTGGGATGCCATTCATCTGAGCTTTCTTTGCCTTGCCAAATCTCAAATACATTATTGGTGGGATCAACTAGGCACTACAGATGTGGCTGTCAGTAAAAGAAAGAAGTTCTTATAGTCTGCACAAGAATTATGGCTGCTTGTGTTGTTTATTTTGACTTTTCTCAGCTGACAACCTATGGAAATTTATGATTTTGTGTGTGGTATATTTTAAAGAAAAAAATAAGTAGCACTTTGGTTTGTATACAATATGTTCATATAATCATTGGGCAACAATTTGATCTGAACAGAATGTATGAAAGCACTTCCAGTGTCCAGTAGTGCCCCTCAAAGTAACTGTGGTAAAATTGCTATTCAGAGGAACTTTACAGTGGCTCCTGCTTGGTCACTCCTTAGGGGATTTTTTTTGTATGCAGTGGAATAGAACTTGGACAATAAAGGTCACTAAAGCTGCTGATAAGTTAGAATTGGAATTAGAAATACAGTTTTGAAGATATGAAGGATAAAATTTGGGCATTAAGCAGTACCTGTAATCAAATTAAATGGAATGGAGTCTAAATTGGAGCTCATTCAAAGGGATTGTGAAGCAGATTATAAGGGACTAAGTGAAAAATTTCATCGGTTGCAAAAAAATGTTGAAGACATATGCAAGACTGACTTAAAAGGAAGTCTCTCAATGAAAAAATGCCAACAACTCTGGAAAATGTTTACCAGAAAAATTAAAAAATGTAACCCTACCCCATATAAAAAGCTGGTTTCAAAGTGTAAAGAGGGTTCCAAAGAAGGAGCTACAATCATTCAGTCAATTACCACAGCTGCTATACAGGCTGCTATATGGGTGGTTTGTTTAATATATTAAGGCATATAAACAAAAATCACCTGCCTTAGAAGAATTTACTGAATCTGGCCAAAATCAATTGAATTATAAAAATTGGCTTCCTGAAAGTGTGCAAGCAGTAGTTACTGCCATTGCATTTTTCTGGTTAATGCAATGTAGGAGTAAGTTGCAAATTATTAAAAACAAAATTAATGACATAATTAATCAAGTTACTGATGTCAAATCAATCATTTGGACTTTAAAGGGTGAGCTGGAAAACGGCCAGGAACTACTTGGGAATGAGTTAGATTGTGATAAAGATCTGTCAAAGGAAGACATGGAATTTCTGCCAGGAAGATACTCAAGACTTCAAGAAACAGTAAAGAACTTATTAGCTAAAAAACAGACAGAAAAATAAGTTAAATATAATGTATTTCTTTAAAATTTTTTTTTTAATTATTATTACAATGTATAACTGCCCAAACACATGGAAAGAAAACAGGTCACAGTCTCATTAATCATTTATAATTAATTATAATAAATTTACAGAAGTAAAATTAAATTAGCCCTATTGTAGTTGTTGTACAGGGTGTGGTGTGTACAGTTGTTATTCCCCCAACTGCTACATTCTAACCAACTAAAGCTTGGAAGCTGCATTTGGGACTTGCAGGTCAAAAAGGGAGTGAGTTCCACTAAAAAATAATATTCTATTCTGGGCTCTGCTCCTATTCAGAACAAATCATTAATTTCTGGAGAAAATCTTAGGCCCTTTGGCATACTTTTACCTCAGAAATGACCTTTAGCAGTCCCCATAAAGGTCATTTGAGCCCCCTCAGAAAAGGTGACCTTTAGCAGTCCCCATAATGGTCATTTGAGCAGGAAAAACCCACTGGTATTTCAAACCAGCTCTGACAAAACTTTTGGGGTTAGAGGGGTTAATTAAAAAAAAATTGATGGATCACAACATTTATTGACTTAACCCTGGCCTACCATCCTTCAGAATTTGTTTTTCAGCACTATCCTTTAGAGGCTAAAATAAAGTAATTGGCGAGCGGAGCGTAGTGAGCGAGACACTTACTGGGGTAACACAATTGAAAGTTGGGGATGCTTGTTTGTTTATATATATGTTTGGACATACGTAAGGCATTTTTGTACTTTGACCCTCGCATTTTAGTGTTAGTTAAATGGATTACTAAATACAAAGTATGATCCAGTGATGCAGCTACTACCAAAAGTAATAGCTCAAGAAAGCTATTAATTATATAGCAATATTTACATGATGACTTGGTCCTAGACTCTCCTCTGTATGAAGTATTGTAAACTTCCGTTTTTGTGATTGTCTGGTCCTGTCTACTGGGGAATACCTTCCAAGTACTACTACTAAAAATGGAAAAATCAGGTAGACTTTATGTGGAAGGAGGAGGACCTGGTAGTGGTTGTTTCAATAACATCTTTGCAGCATTCAAAGAACATCACAACTTTGCTCAAATGTTTTCTCTAGAATCAGCAAACCTAATTCTATGATCCTTTAATCACTACTTTCACTTTCATAGCTACCATGGGAATAAAAGGTGAATAGTGACATAAGAGAAGGAATGTGCACTTGAAAGAAATATAGATTTTATTTTTTAATTGTCATAAATTGCAAACTGATCCTGCCTTTCTTCTGTGTGCAAAATTTTTTAAGATATATTAAACAGTCAGCACGTGCACTGTAAACATAATATATAGACAGATATTATATACATAATTTATATATATATATATATATTGTTCATTTAATTTTTATTTTGCATTCTTATAACTTATAGCTATTAGTATGGAAATTTTTGTCTTTTTGTCTTCTATTTATTATTTCTTTTATATTATTTGGGAACATACCATATTTGTAATAAGGAGTAACAGTAATGGCAAATTAGTCACAATAGCAAGACTGAGTTAATGGATAGTAAAACCTGATGACCATGAACTTGATATGTACAGATTGAGCAAGTCGATATGCAAGTCTGTGCAAGTTGTGCAATGAAACTGTAGATGATAATGCTGTCTTCGTAAAAGAAGCTTAACACACCAACGACACTTCACCAGTGACATTCACCCCACCAGATGTTTTCAATGGGAAACTCAAAGCATTCCGGTAAACCACTGAGACTAAAACTACTGCAGGCGGCAAATAAATTATTTGTTTTACAGTGGGCGTTACCAACAATCGCTTATGATCGTACGGCCTAAAAACAACTAGAGTTTTCTGGAGAAAAAAAGTTGAAACAAAAAATTCTGGCTCATTAGAGGGGCTTAAAATATCTAGTGCAACATTTTGATGCTAATTTCAAATTTGGGAGGCTTCCATCTTCGAGATATTTGTGTGATAAAATGACTGACTGACTGACTGACAGACGAACTGAGTACTGTAACCCTCTTGCGCATGCGTGATGAGGGTTAATAACTGACAGTGACTACATTGCAAACTGTACTTACACTACCGAGAAAATATCTTAGACTTTCCTATCTACACAATCAATAATGCCAAGCCACAGCAAACAAAACGACTGCAATAGCATTATAATAGGTAAAGATCGTCAGTTTGGGATTTCCCAATATAAAAACATAACAGTTATATAGGAATTTCCTATTAGAAAAGCTGGCCTGGCAAAAACCGGACCCACCGGACAAATTCCTCTGAGCCTGTAAATTCTTAGTTTGATCTTATGAATCATATAAATATATATTTTTTGTCGCTTAGTTAACCAACTAGAATGTGTGTGTGGCCCTTGATCCATGTAGATTGTTCAGTTTTGGTGAACAGTAATATACCCCTTTCAGGCTTAAACAGTTATCTCCAAAAACTTTTATATTTGGTAGAAACAGCAAAATGATTAGCATTATTGCAGTACCCAGTCCTCCCTTGGTCAATTCCTAAGCTCCAACTTATTTTAAGAACCATGGAACAATTTTGTTTAGACCATTCACTGATTTGAAAAATAATTGTGGGTGCTGTAATTGAAATGCATAGGGGTAAAGTTGGTGACATATTATATACTCTAAATAGAGGGATTGGTTATTGGCCTGTCCGACTATATTTGTACCTTATTAGTGAATATTTGCAGGAGGCAGCTGGAGCTAAAAATATATATATAGCAGATTCTGGGGCAATTGTTATCAGTGTATAAAGCCAAGTTCAGATCTAGTTTGAGTGATAAAAGAGTGTTCTATTAATGGTGCCAGAATGTTTATGTCAAACAAAAAGATAAGTACTTTAGCATTTGTGGTGGCTGGTACTACTGTATTTTACATTTTTGAGAAAAGTACAGTATTCCTGGGAAAACAAAATCAAAATTCTTGGTCATTATACTTATTGTCACCTGTATAGCAGCTTACATTATCTCCTACATGCTAAAAATGGTAAAGAAAGGTATTGACTGTATTTTTAATCACTTATCATGCTAAGTCAAGTACTGTACAGCAATTTTAAAAGGATTGGCTTTAGTAAATACACCAAATTACCCCAAAAAATTAAATTTGGTCTGCCCTCAAGCACACTCTATCAAAAAGTAAAGACAACCCTCTCTCACTCTCCACCCCCCCCCCCCCCCTCCACCACCATCACAATTTTTAGCAGTTTGGTTATTAAACTTTGAACCCTGGTGCAACACAGGAAGTGATAGTATGAACAATTAAATGCTTGTTAGTATGTCACATGACACTTAACTGTTGTAAAGGTAAAGGGTTTCCTTGTTGTTTGATACTTTCTACACACAGATATCTAAAAATGTTGATGGAAAATATACTTTTTAATTTGTTTGGTAACAAAGAGTTTTGGATGGATTTAATCAAATTAAATGGAACTGAGTCTAAGTTGGAGCTCATTCAAAGGGATTGTGTAGCAGATTATAAGGTACTAAGTGAAAAAATTCATTGTTTACAAAAAAATATTGAAGATATATGCAAGAACAACTTAAAAGGAAAAGATCCCTCTCTCTCAATGAAAAAACTCAGTGAAATGCTTACCAAAGAAATAAACAATTGTAACAATCTAGCTTCAAAGAGTGAAGAGGGTTTCGAAAAAGGAGCTAAAATCATTCAGTCAACAATATTTTATATTGCTGTGGCTGCTATATGGGCATTTTGTTTAATATATTATATAATTAAGGCATAACCTTGAATAACCTTGGCTGCATTCTGGACATACTTTTCCACTTACAACAACAATATGCTGCCTTTCTATTTGATCTTTTAATCTGATCTAAAAGGTAACTATGGTATAAAATAGTTAAACTATGGCAACTCTCGGAATTATGGCTAGATGACCTCCTTCTTCCTTGGGCTTCACCTAGAGACCAGGATGGTTATCTGCCATAAATAGTTGAATCCATGGTTTAACTATTACACTCACACACACCACACACACACAGATATATAATATATATATAATAATATTTATTCCACCCTAGATGTCTTCACAATGATGTGACCCCTGAAATAGCTCAAGATATTTCAAACTGTTTCACTCTGTACTGCTGCAAGCTCATTACCCTTGCAGTTACAGCAACCAGCCAAACTTTTCAGTTTTCTTGGTTTTACAGCTATCTTCCTCAGGTGTACCCTGCTCCACATGGTTAGAGCAGCTGCTAAAATATCATGTTTTTCATTTAGTATTTAGGACAAAAACAAGCTATGACCAGTTTTATTAACATGTTACTATAATAACTATAATGATATCTTACGTTTGTCCACATTCACCAATCCGACAATCGGTGTTTTTATTTTGGCAACTATAATATGCTGTGATTTCAGCAAACAGTTCTAAAATAATTTGCCACCTCAGAATTTTATTTCCAGTCTTCATCATTAGTAAATTTGTTAAAAAGTGTTTTTTCAAAGCAAATACATAGAAAACAAAAACTGAATTGACAGAAATACTGAATTCATATCATTTCTAAATCAACACACATTTAGAGTAAAATGTATATCAAATGAAAATCTGGAGTTCTTCTACTGCTGACAACAAGTACTATATTTATGCTAAAAATGAAATTTGTGTTACAAAACTATATATAATATATATATATAAGAAACTCAGTTAAAGTTCTGCTGGGCTATTATGATCAAAATACGTTTATTTGGTGCACACTACACAATTAATTTCTTTGTAATTGTTGTAAGGAGGACAAGGAATGCCAACATTGCAAACAGCCTCAACATGATGGAATAAAGCTCCGTCAGTATTTGCAGAACTTCCTGGAAGTGACTCCATGCCTTTATCTACACACTCATACATGGAGCGATGGTATGCATGATATTGGGACATAAGATATCCGTAGTACTCTCTAGTCCAGTTTGGAGGACATGATGTCTTGCCAGGAATCATGAGGACTGCAGATCTGGTGGTCACATGACAGACAGCACAGGGAACATTGTGACTGTGTGTTCCTACAATAGGAAATTCATATTCACTTCCATAAATGTAGGATTTATAACTTGGTCCACTTGCATTGTATCGCAAAGTGTACTGCGGGTCTTTTACAAGACACAAGTGATTAGCTCCATTTCCCTTCTGTTGGTATGCAGAACCAGCAGTTATTCCAGAGTAGACTTCTTCTGTCCCATTAATGTCAGCACAACTACTGTTTCCCCATCTTGTGTAAGTGGCCCCGCCAGACTTAGGTCCAGGTGGCCCTTCTTTACCACGTGTTCCTTCTTTACAACGTGGTCCTGGAAGTCCTCGTGGACCTTGCACTCCATCTCTGCCAGGAAGACCGTCTCTTCCTCTCAGAATTTCAACATACGTACGTGAAGTATTACTTTCTTTTACAACTATATTTTCAGCTTTCAAGCCTAAATAGAAAAGTAATATTGAATTAAAAGGTAATAAACTAGTAAATCAGTAACAATTCACCTTGCAGTAATAAACAGCTTGCTAGACCCAAGAAGAATATCATAGAAGATTTCATGTTGCAAAAGTTAAAATATAACTTCAAGCAGTTTTTACATACTTTTATACTCGCTAACGGTCCATACTTAATTTATAGTGGAGCACACAATGATTATCACACACACAGAACCAAGGTTAAGTGAAATGGTGCGTGCAGAGGCCTAAAAATTAATTCAATATCTACAGTTCGTGCCTGAAATCATGAGCAGAAAATCACTCACAGAAAAATGAATAAGTGCTTTACGAAATCTGATTCAAGCTAAGTATCCAATAGAAACAACACTGGAGAGTTGGATTTCAGCAACCTTGCAAGTGCTCGGGTAATATAGAAATCCCTTTTGATAATTCTCCTCATTTATCAAAAATTGTAATAGTAGTCCAACTCTCAGGGGTGTTCAAACATGAGATCATGTACCATCTTGGCTTCAAATAACACACGACAAAATTCAGATTTTAGCTAAGTAATGCGTGCACGCTGCTGTACACAAGCATTGCGCAAATTTTAGTAAATTGGATAATTTTCTTTGAGTATTTCTGCATCACGCAAGTGTTCAATATTTCCTCTTATTGAACCTAGATTATTACTTGTTATTATTATTATTACTGTTATTAATAAATATCTACTGCTAACACTATCACACTATTATTGTAATTTTCCTATTGGGAAAAATTATCACACTGTTATTGTATTGTTACTGTCAGGAAAAATTATCAAACTATTATTGTACTATTACGATTACGAAAGATTAAATCATTATTATTGTATTGATTCATTGGGAAGTATTAACAAACCAATATATTATCCTAATTAACATTACTGAAAGTGACTGGACTCCAGGTTCAGTGTGGGAAACAATTCCTAATACTACCAATAATGGAAGGTGTCATTACTCAGCGCAGACTGAAAGTGGTTTTTATATTGCCATTTACTAGTCTGATTTATCAAATTACAGTGCCATTTTAAACCGTACACACTGGGATGGACATGATGATAATTACCAAGCTTGGAAGTAAGCTGTTACATAAAGTGATAGCATGGGCAACCTGTGCCATTGGGGATCAATAGCATGGTTACTGTGCTATTAATCATACATATATTATATTAAAAATTAACTATTTGGTTATGTTATATAGAATTTCAAAGAACTCTACTTGGAATGGCAAATCTTTTCATAATTCACTATTTATATAAATTAAAATTAAACTAATTACAAGCAGATTACAAAGAACTAAGTAAAAATTTTCATCAAATGCTAAAAAATGTTGAAGACATATGCAAGCAAGACTCTCTCTCTCTATGAAAAAACTCAGTGAAATGCTTAACAAAGAAATAAACAATTGGGACCCTACCCAATGTGAAAAGCTAGCTTCAAAGAGCGAAGAGGGTTCCGAAGAAGGAGCTAAAATCATTCAGTCAACAATATTTTATATTGCTGTGGCTGCTATATGTGCATTTTGTTTAATATATAATATAATTAAAGAATTTACTGTATCTGGCCGAAATCAATTTAGTTATAGAAATTGGCTTCTTAAAAGTGTGCCAGCAGTAGTTATTGCCATTGTACTTTTCTGGTTAATGAAATGTAGGAGTAAGTTGCAAATTATTAAAACAAAATTGATGACATAATTAATCAAGTTATCGATGTCAAATCAAGCATTGCGACTTTAAAGGATGAGCTGGAAAAAGTCCGGGAACTACTTGGGGATGAGTTGTCAACAGAAGACATGGTATCTCTGACAGGAAGATACTATAGACTTCAAGAAACAGTAAAGAAATTATTAGCTAAAAAACAAACAGAAAAATAAGTTAAATATAATGTATTTATTTTTTATTATTATTACAATTTATAACTGCCCAAACACATGGAAAGAAAACAGGTCACAGTTTAATTATCAAAACCAATAATTTTTAATTAATAATAATAAATTTACAGAAGTAAAATTTAATTAGCCCTTGTTGTACAGGGTGGCTTGTGTACAGTTGTTATTCAAAAAGCAACTGCTATATTCTAACCAACTAAAGACTAGCAGCTGTATTTGGGACCTGCAGGTCAAAGAGGGGGGATATGAGTAAGGTGAATTGCAGGTCTTTAACGAGACACAAGTGATTGGCTCCATTGCCCCAGTGTGTCATGCTAAAAGTCATTAAATTAAGGGCAATTGAATTGAGATGGATCACACATAAATTGTGTGCTATACGTCGGGTACTGGCACAGTAAGGCACATACACTCATCGTCTTGCAGCTCTCTCAGAACACTCGTCAGTGAAAAGCACAGATTGAGTGAAGCTTAAAGGGTACTGCACAAAATAAATGGATGGGCAATATATCCTGGGGTGTGCTGTTTTTATAGATCTTTTAGCACCTTGTTCTATTTCTCGAAAGTCATGCAAAGTGATGAAGTGGTCTGACTGCACATACAAGTGTGTTAAAAACTTAAAAGGAAACTGAAAAATTGTTTCAATGGCCTATTTATGCAGCTACACAAAAAAATCACAAGAGGGAAGAGAATTACTTTTATTAGTATCTAACTCTAAAGAAATTCCCTGAGGGAAAGTGTATTACAAGTATCACTTTAAGAAATACTGTATCGAATCATTGAGCGCATACAGTTGCAGTTCAGATGCTGTGATGTAATATTTTAGAGATATAATATTTTGGTATTTGGATCACAAGGGTGGGAAATGCTATTGAAGAAAATTGTCAATGGATTGAGTTGATAGCATTGTGAAGAAATTTACTGTTCCTGTGAGGAATGTGTCAGTTGACACGGACCTTATTGTATCTGAATTTTCTTCTTATTAAATACAATATGCAGTATAACTTGTCTCTCTATCACCAACCCTATAGATCACAGAGCTGTGTAATGGCAGATTTTTCATACTTCCAATGCGAGTGAATGGTTCAATCCTCTTGCATGAGCCAGGTTATTGTTTTTACTTCAAATTCCAAAGCAAAAGTGGAAAGGAATTTATCTCAAATTAATCTGATTAAGAACTAGAAACTAACTCTGATTACTAGTATACCTTGAAGGATTTACAGACACTTTGTATTGACCCAGTACTGTTGAAAATTTATAATTCTGATGCTGCAGTGGAACTATGGTGGAAAAACTAATCTCGTAGGCCAAACCAAAGGCCCAGGAAGAATAACTTAACCTGAGATTTAAGTAATGAAGAAAAATTCAGTAAGAAATGAGACTGCTAGATCTAATTGGGTGAGCGATGCAAGACCTTCACTAAACAGTCTCAATTGAGATCTTTAGTATAAATATATATTCCACACTAGATATCTTCACAATGTTATTCATAGGTATGTGATCACTGTATTGCGCCAGTTCATTTATACATTAGTAGTTATATCCACCAACCTAGCTTATCAGTTATTTGTGTTTTTTACAGCTACTTTCCTCTAGTGAAGCCTAAACAACCAGGTTAGAGTAGCTGCTAAAATATCACCTGGGGATTTGGGGAGCCCCTAAAGAGTTTTGCAGCCAACTTTACACCATGATTTACCAAACCTAGTACAATATACTGCAGTGAAGATTTCTAGCATAGAATAAACCACTTATAACACTCTCAGAGTGATAAGGCTATATATTATACTCTCACACTTTACTTTCACTCGCCCCTGGCTCATGAAATAAATTAGCCTACTTGAGAAATATTTCGCCATAGCACACTCTGACTCATGTACTTTACTTTCACTCGCCTCTGGCTCGTGAAAATAAATTGGCCTACTTACTTCATATTCAGTTCCATAAATGTAGGATATAGCATATGGTATATATAATATATATAGCAAACCATCCTGAACTAGCACTTCGTGAAACCTAGAGTGCCTTATTAATATATTATAACCGAAGAGACATTTATTAGTATCCAACTCTAAAGAAATTCCCTGAAGGAATAGTGTATCACAAGAATCACTTTAAGAAATACTGTATCGAATCATTGAGTGCATAAAGTTGTGGTTGAGGTGCTGTGATGAAATATTTTTGAGAGATGATATTTTGGTATTTAAATCACAAGGGTGGAAATATCTATTGAAGAAAAATTGTTAATGGATTGAGTTGATAGAATTGTGAAGAAATTGATTGTTCCTGTGAGAAATGTGTCAGTTGACATAGACCTCATTGTGTCTCAATTTTCTTCTTATTTATGCAATACAATTTATCTCTTATCAATTCTAGATTACAGACTTGTGAAATGGCGGATTTTTCATTCTTCCAATGCAAGTGACTGGTTCAAAGCTCTTACGTCAGCCATGTTATAGTTTTCACTTCCAACTTCCAATGCAAAAGTGGAAAGGGCTTTATTTCAGATCAAACTGATTAAGAACAACTATCTCTAATTACATGATACTTTGAGGGATTTACTGACACTTGGTATTGACCCAGTACCAGTACTGTTGAAAAATTTGAATTCTGATGCTGCAGTGGACTTATGGTGGAAAACAAATCCCGTAGGCCAAACCAAAGGCACAGAAAGCTTTATAACTCACACTCTGGCTCTATCAGTAGTGTATCCTGCAGTTCTTTCAGCACAGAGGCACCACTACAAAACTCTGAGAAAAAAATATTCTGATTATGATTGGTTTCAGGACGGGGTCAGGAGTTGGATGTGTGACTTTGACTCAGATTAACTCAATGTTTTGTTTTTAATATACGATTCTTACAAGTTTTTATATATCAACCACAACGAATCAATTTAAAATACAATAGAAGTGTCACAATATATTGAAAAATTAAGTACACAACTGCAAAATAGGTGGGAAAGATCATCAATAATGTGTTTGTGTTCCATTACACTTTAAAAATTGTCAATTTTTTTCTTAAAAAAACTGAACATACTTAAACATTACGTTATTGCTATAAGTTGCATAATATTAACAATATCAAAGACTATTAATAGCAAAATACAGAAATGATCCTACATAGGTTTCCTAAAAGTTGACAGATCCAGTAGACAAAATAATTCTAGCTAAAGTCAAAAAAAAAAAAAAATTGAGCCACAAATATATAAAATCACTAAATGCTCCATTAAAGTTTTATCACACAGACCTATTTAGAGCACACAACACAATTAATTTCTTTGTAATTGTTGTATGGAGGGCAAGGAATGCCCACATTGCAAACAACTTCAACATGATAGAATAGAGATCCATCAGTATCACGAGAACTTCCTGGCAGTGACTCCACGCCTTTATCTACACATTCATACATGGAGCGATGGTGGACATGACGCTCAGACATAAGATATCCATAGTATTCCCTGGTCCAGTTAGGAGGACATTTTGTCTTGCCAGGTATCATGAGGACTGCAGATCTGGTGGTCACATGACAGACAGCACAAGGAGCATTGTGTTCATGAGTTCCTACTAGTGGATATTCATATTCAGTTCCATATATGTAGGAACTAACAAGTGGTCTACTTGCACTGTATCGCAAAGTGTACTGTGGGTCTTTTACAAGACACAAGTAATTAGCTCCATTTCCTTTGTGTTGGTATGAAGAACCAGCAGTTATTCCAGAGTAGACTTCTTCTGTCCCTGCAATGTCAGCACAAGTACTGTTTCCCCATCTAGTGTAAGTGGCCCCTCCACACTTAGGTCCAGGTGGCCCTTCTTTACCACGTGGTCCTGGAAGTCCTCGTTGACCTTGCACTCCATCTCTGCCAGGAAAACCATCTCTTCCTCTCAGAATTTCAACATAAGTACGTGAAGTATATTACTTTCTTTTACAACTATATTTTCTGCATTGGTCCCTGCAAATAAAGACAATGAAACTACATTATAGGATCTAAACTTATTAGCTTACAAGGAATGATGACAAGTACGGTCAGACTTATGAAAGTTATTACAGCTGTATTCATGTTGCTGTTCAGTAACTGCAGTGCTGGAACTTACTATTGGGTAAAACGTTCCATAGTTTTTATATTCACTCTATAATTATATTAACTACCACTAATGTGATCAAATCTAGATTCGTAGTAATAGTAAGTGCAAACGTAAAAATACTAATTAATTTAGTAAATGCTTCCCCTGGCACTATACTACTCTAAAATTTAACCAGCAGTTTCTTTTGGCAACAAGCCCAAATTATTTGCAATAGTAAGTGAAGTCGTACATGACTTACTAATTAGTCTTAGTAATGGTCTTTGTTGGTTCTGTTTAGCCACTCTAAGTTAAATTCGCTAGTTTCTTAGTAATAGCTCAGACTTGTAAAACTTACTAATTAGTTTTAGTAAAGGACCTGTTTGGCTTTTTTACTCACTTTGTAATTCAATTACCTTTATTGTCAACCAATAGTAAGTGAACTCTTATAACATGAAATTTAGTAAAGGTATTTTTCGGCTTTTTTACTCACTTTGTAATTCAATTACCTTTATTGTCAACCAATAGAAAGTGAAGTCTTATAACATGAACTTACTAATTAGTTTTAGTAAAGGTATTTTTTGGCTTTTTTACTCACTTTATAATTCAATTAACCGTTTCTTACCTTCTAAGTGAGAGCATACTTATATAAACTTACTAATTCTCTTTAGTAAAGACAGCATGGTAAACATCACAACTGAGGTTTCAAGAATAAGTGCGTGCACAGATCAATGAATCACTAGAATTACTCACTAGTAACCTCAGCCACTCTACAAAAAATAATTTCTTTATGAAGCCCGTAGATAAATATGAGTTGAACTTATAGTATCTGATCTTACTGCTCTCCAATTTGCTTTGGACAGTTAATACCGCATGCATTCTATTTCCTTTGTACATAGTACTGGCTCTAGCTGTAGACATGAACCTCAACAAGTTAGTTATCACTATCCCACTTTTGACATAAAATATATGTAACATCCTCCGAACAAAATAAGAAAAACAATAGCAAGCTGGAGTCATAATTAAAGTTTAAATGAATTGAATTTCCAATTTCTACGTTCATTTTTAAAAAATGCAGGAAATTTCCTACATACGTTATCCAAATCTACAACTAATTACCAAAACTGTAGGACAATTTCCTTCTTAGTTCCCAGGATATACAAATTACACTGTCAAAATGCAGGAAATATTATTCATATAATATCTACAATATACATGAATGAGAGTATTACAAGCAAAATGTAGGATATGAAAATGATAGCAGCCATGTCTTGAAAAGTACTTACCATAATTTTCACAAAGTAAAAAGGTTTCTGCAAATGCAGGCCATTTACCTCAATAAGATACAAAACTTAACGATAAAGTGAAAGAAATTATGATGAAGACAAAATACATAAAGGAGAGTATTAAAATGTAGGAGTATCTCTATCTGCTATTTGTTTGCAAGAAGCCCACACATATGGTTACCATAAAACTTTTCATTTTGGTTATAGGAAATTTTTCTGCACCATGAAAGTTTGATGAAATATGTCCCTTTAGCATAAAATTTCCTCTACATATATCTTGCTAGAAAGAAAGGTGCACTTGGTGCACCAGAAAATTTCCTGCATTACTAGTGGTGCGCTCGAATAGCGCAAATGGCGAGCGAGCTGGCCCAGCTGAAAATAAAATGAAATAATGCCACTTAGAGAAAATGCCATTTAAAATGAGTACACTGTATGATAATTTTAGGTTGGGATAATCGAGCTCCATTATTTATAAAGCACAAAACCTTGACAAGTAAAAGAAAATAAGAATAAAATAAATGAAACAGCCACACAAATTATAGAACTTAGCCTTAGTTCGCCTAATCCACACCGCAATTGCTGTAGGAATCTCGTATCCTGGTAGCAATAACGCGGGTGCTCAGTTTATTTGGTTTTTATACAACTCAGAAAAATAGCTGCGCAGTACGTGCAAAGAGTAAAAGGCGGGAGAAATGTTCTCGGCGCGACTACCATCGGTTTTGTGTAGTTTGCGCATGATCAGTAGCTACTTAGCGGTTAGATTTGTCACCTGCTTTAATTAACAATGGAACCGGAACAGGAGCCTATGGCAGAACAAGTGAGTAGATTATTTAGGAGAAGAATTGTATCAGTTGTGATATAATTGTGTTAGAATGGAAGACAAAGACAAAAGGATGTGATTCCTGAGCCCCCAGTGGCTCAGGAAATAAAAAAAGTTTTAAATAATAAAGTGAGTAGATAGCTATATAGTATTAAAATTCTCATAATTTACTTCATTTTAATACAGAAAAAAAGAAGAAGAAGAAAAAGAAATAGGTAAGTCATCATGGTTTAACCTGTAGCTGTTATGATATGATGCACTTTTTTTTGTAGACAGCAATACCAGCACCATCAAAAAAGCAAATACATTATAGTATTCAAATAACTTATTTATCTTAACTGAACATATTAACTTATATATCTTAACTCCATATTAACCACTTAAAATATATATTTTAACCAATTATAAACACATAATATATGCTTTAAAATGTGTAATCTTTGTATTATCATGAAGAGTTATGTGATGGCTATCTAGCTAGCTCAAAACTCAGAAGTTTGTGGTTATGGGCATAGCGCCCTCCATGGTTTTACAAGTGGCCACACCTTGAACAAGTCTACAATAGTTATCTTCAATATAGGACCAAATGTAAATTTGCCATTTGAATGCTATCAGTTAGAAAATGGACTGAATAAGTACACAAGACGTAACTGTGTAGGCAAAATATCAGATAGGTCAGAGACTAAAACCTAACCTGTCAATAAAGGTAAAGATTTTTCATCAGCTATGCAGTCCTTGTAACACACAGCACCTTCACATACACTTGTTCACTTGATGTACCAACACAAAAATTACTTCCTTCAGTGATTTGACATTCGTAGTATGGTAAGCACAATACTTTCACACAACTGAACATACCTAGGCAAGACTTACCTTCGTGGTTAGCCTAGTGGACAATGAATTTTAAAATAAATGCTGTTGAGTAGGGCTTATAACTGACTAATAGCGTATTAACTTACCACCGCCACTAACTCGAATAGAAATGGAGCTCCAGTAAGTTTTTGCACAGGCAAAACAATTCAAAGCGGTATACAATTCAATTTCTAAGGTGATACGGGTAATGGTCGCTACACCAGAGGATTCTGTTTAGTGAGTTTGGGACGGGGTCGAACGCGGAGCGAACACAAAAAAACGGAGGGTCAAAGTACAAATTGACATACATACGTCCATACATATATACAAATAAATAAATAAATAAATAAACATCCCCGATTTTCGATTGTGTTACCCCTGTAAGTGTCTCGCTCGCTACGCTCGCTCGCCAATTATTTGCAGGAAATTTTCCTGCACTTATTTTTCCAGAAACCTTCTTGCTTTCGTTTGCTAGAAATAAGCCCTGGAAGCACTTGAAGTGAGATAGCTTGATAGAATACTTTCCTTGGAGGGCTTTTTGAAGGGTTCCTCAAAATCACCAATCTTTCTTTTTGGCCTTTTAACTTTCCCAACACATATCTCCTGAAAACATCCTGCATTCTATGATAGACTGCAGCAGGCTGTAGTGCCATCTGTATGGCTTGCTCTATAATTGCTTTACTCTGTTAAATACAGGATATAATTAAACATAGATAGTGAAAAAAAATTACCTTACAATTTGGAAAGTTGTCAATAAAGCCAAACATCTATATAATAATACGCTTGTGTGTCAGCAATGACGATGACGACGATGACCGACGGTGTGTGTATTCATAAATAATTCATAAGCTTTGGACGGATTGGTAAGGCATCACCATCTCATGGTAGGTAAAGTGTCGTCAATTTCAATAGAACTTGCTGGTTAACTCGAAAAAATGGGTGCATAGGCGATGGAAGGCGGTGTAGGTTTCAAAAAGGGAGGCGAAAGTACGAAAGAGAAGCTAGAAGGTGATTAATCGTAACTAAAAAGCGGGTGGAATCGGCAAGGTAAGGCTGCGGTAGGATAAAATGGAAGCGAAGAGAAGGCGAGTGATTAATTGTAACTAAGAAGCGGGTGAAATCGATGAGTAAAGGCGGGTGTTAGTTTCCAAAAGGAAGGTGATGTACGAAATAGAAGACAAAAGTTTCTCAAAGTAGGACAGAAATTCAGAAACATGACTCAGAAGAAGAACTGAAGAAAGGAGAGGTGGGATATAAGAAAAGCTAAGATACTAAAGAAAAAAGAGAGCAGGAGAGGGAAACTTATGTAACCTAAACCAATGGTAGAGAATGATAACTGAGCAAGATAACTTGTGCTACTGCAGTCTTACTTTGCAATATGTCAAGCACCACTATGTGGCAGGGTACTTGCTAGTTCTTGCTTAAATGTAGTATATTAGTTGAGTTATCTTTCCCTGGGTAAGTCAGTTTTACCATCATCTGTCATTTCATCCATAGAAAAATGCATGAAATATAACTTTCGACAACATGCCGCCAGTTCTGCAAAACCAGTGGAACGTTGAATATTGTTGAATTCATTGTGCTGCTTAGCCAACATCATGGCCTCCATCCTTGGAATGTCATTTCCATGTATTGCATGTTCCCATAGTATTAATATTCCTTATGGCATGCCAATGCTGTACTCCTCCTATTAATATTATGCTTATAATGAATATTTGACATTAACCCTTTCGTTCCCAATCCCGCTTAAAAGCGGGTGAAGACCGGTTGACTTCTCCGAATTTTAAAAAATAGTTACTTTATAGCTAGAACCTTCAGATTGCATACACAAGTGCCCAATGCATTGGAGAAGCATGTAAAATAGCTTTCAGCCAGGGCTGCTTCGACAGTACCTCACAGCAGTTGCGTTTATTTCTTCCTCGGCAAAAAAAAAAAACATCGGTTCTCCGTCGAATTTTAAAAAAAGTTACCTTCTTCACAGCAACTTCATTTATGGATCCAGTCATCTCCAGAGCTTTGTAGAAGCAGCGAAAAATTGCTTGAGCCCAGTAGCCTTCCATAACACATTGAAACAACCGCTTCTTTGCCGACCAAGACTTTGCGGTTTGACTTACTGTCTTCTTTTTTTTTTATAAAATCGCCAGTTCAACTGGGGGCCTCCCCATTACGTACAGTCTTAGGTAATGCTTATTACATCATAGGAAAAAAGTGAGCGTGTCGTGTGATCCAGGTAACTATGCAAAAAAAATTTTTTTTTCAAAGTCAATTTGGAAAAATGGCGTCTACCAGTTACAGTGCTGTGGAAGTTTTAGACTTGCTTGATACTGACTCTAGCGACTCAGCATCAAGCGGAGAAGATGGAGACGACATCTAGGGCTATAGGAGGCCCTGTATCAGGGTTGGGGACCAGACCCCGTCAACTCTGACACTGACAATGGAAGTCAAGAAGATGATCGATGTAAGCTTGTCTTTCTCTTGTCTTTCTCTTGAAAACTAGCTAGCTTCTGTTGTGGAAAGGACTTATTTATAGCTATATTGAGATAGAGAAAGCTGTTTAGCTATAATATATATATATTTCATTGAGTTTTGAGATTTGAAAGTGGGTTGTGGTTTGTTGATCAATTTCAAATTTTCAAAAAAAATTTAATTTTTTTTGCCAGAATGTACTACTAGGACCAGATGTGTATGCAGTCACCGACCCGATTGTGAAGAGGGATTGTGAAGAGGACTCAGATGAGGCAACAGGAGCAGAGTCTTCCAGTGATGAAGGAGAAGATGACGGACCTGGCGAAGTACACTCGGAGCCCCACCCCCCCACCCTCCCAAACAAAAATCCTGTATGAAACCCCATACAATACATCATAAAGTTGCAATTATATAGGATCATGAACAATTTGTTGTTTGTATTACAAATATCTTTGTTGTTTGTGTTTTTGTGTATATGAAATTGTTTTGTAGTGGAGCTCGACGTCCGATGGCATATGTTCCTATTGGACACTCATAGATGTCTCCTACATGATCACAATCACCACCAAACACAACAAACAACATATTTTATTGTTGAACTAATAAAATATTGGTATAAAGTACATCAAACAATATTATTTCTATTTTTTTTTTTTTATTATGGATGAGAAAAGTGGAATTTTTTTGGGAATTTTTTTTTTTTTTTTTTAAGTAATAGTAGGGGGCCTAAATATTATTCAATTTTCTCAATCAAAAAATGAGGGGAATCCCAAACTCTTGGTCTATTTAGTGATATATGGTTGCTATGGGGTTTTCCCAGCCAGCATCGAGTTAAAAAAATAAAACGGTAATGCACTATTCCGCGGTAGAAGATTAGATTTTTCCGCGCGCGTCCAAACAATTTGGGAACGAAAGGGTTAATAGCTTACTGAACCACTTTACGTCATAAGTATTATTATGTCGATTTACAGCCTTGAATTCATTAACACTGCATGATGCAATCACAAGTAGGGTGTGGGCGGAGTAATGAACATATTCATTTATAGTAACTCTTTTGTTTGTATTATTTTAGTGTTGTGTTATTTATCTTTACTGTATCATCTGCTGAGTGCATGCATGTTGTGTCATTGTCCGGATGTCAATCCGTGAGCATTTCTATTTTTGCGCATGCGTGTCTATGGCTATAAAAGCTTGGGCGCGCCTGTGTATCGGCAGTTCTCTAATAATCTTAGTTTGTGCAAACACTGGGTTAGTAGCCAGCTTGTCGTACTTACCTGAGTGAGGAGGACTCTGGTGGCAGCGTGTCACAGAGTTCGGGCATCTTCCGGTTGTGAGTCCTTTGAGCCGTGACCTACCTTTCTTGTGTATACTTTCCCTGTGCCGGTTGGTGGTTCGAGAGCGAGTGATTCCTCCAGAGCCACCCCATTAAACCCACAATTGGTGGCAGCGGTGTTGAGGTCTTCTCCTCGTTCGTCGAAATTTCGTTACCGTGTGTTGAACTTTCTACCGATTTAAAACTCGGATCAGATCGTCTCCTTGTGTTTTGTGCGTGTGTTTTGTCTGGATTTTGCTGTGTGCGTGTGTCTACTTCGTTTGTGACCGATTTAAAACTCGGATTCCATTCGTGGATTGGACTTCTGCGTGCATCTTGCTATCTACTGGATCGTTGGATTGACATTCTCCTTCCTCGATTCCTATTGGAGCGCCGTACACGAGGCTTAGTCGATTCCTATTGGAGCGCCGTACACGAGGCCTAGTGTGATTTTCGTCTCGGACTTGTCAATTTTTGTGTTTGTCACCTGTTAGCGTGTTTCCATTTTTGGTCTTGTGCCTGAGTGTCTTGTTATTTCTGTTAGCATTTTGTACTGTGCCGTGTGCAAGTTGTTTTGTCTTTCCTTTTACGCTCACCTGTGTTTTACTTGTGTGTTGTTTTCGTGTGTGTGTTCTCCAGGAACGTGTCCTTCGATTGGATTGCCTGGATGAGCCAACGTGAACAGCCGGGTCGAGTGTGTAAGCGTGGGAGGCAGAAAGTAGGAGCAAGTGGTGAGTCCGTGTGTTTGGATACTGATAGCCTGAGTGTTGCTTCTGGGCTTTCTCCTCTGCTATTTTCGGGCTCTTCTTTGGGTGCGGTTGAGACAGTTCGTGTTTCCCCCATTTCTGAGTCTGACGTTGAATTTAGTAGTTCTGTGGGTAGTGATTCCCCAGCTAGCACAATGATGGGAGATGATGAGCGTCCCCATATTCCTAATGAGGTGGATCCGATTTCCACAATGATTGATACTAGACTGAAATCCTCATTTTCTGAGTTCTTTAATGGTTTAGCAAGTTCTGGTTTGTTATCTGGTAGTAGTCGTAGCAGTGTTGACTCGATCGATGCTGACATGTCTCGGGAGATCGGTCAACTAGCAGCCCACAAAGATGGTATGGATATTGCCAAGTTTGTCGCCAACCTGGAATCTAACTTAGCCATAATGGGTTGTCCACGTAGACGGTGGAAGCGGGTACTGTTGCAGAAGCTCCACTCGGAGTCTGCTTTGGAAGCCTTGTCCACCTTGAATAAAGAAGTTGCTACATATGACGAGATTAAGGAAAGGTTGTTTGAGTCGTTGGGCTCCAACCTGGTTGCTCTTGGGGTGCAATATAGGGAAGGGTTTTCAGCACTTCCTTTTTCCACAAACCCCAGTGAGAAGTTTAAGTATCTCAGTCGTATTGTTAGTTCGTTGGAATTGTTGTGTAAAACTAGAGAAGAAGTTATCATGTTTCTGGTATGTTCTGCCTTTCGGTCTTCGTTGTCTCATTCTCAGAGGGAAGCGATGGACCAGAGGTCGTTTGAGTCTTTGAGAGAGTTGAGTAAATTCGCTGTTTCCATTTCCCCTACCCGTACGGCTGCTTCTTTCGAGAAGTCCAGCTCGACCGGTAGTAGAGTGGGTCGTGGTTTCTCCCCTTTAGTGTGCTTCAAGTGTCTGAAGCGGGGACACAGAGCGTTTGAATGCCGTAATAGTAGCAGTGGTTCATCCACTAGTGGTGAGGGTAGTAATGGTAGTGGTAGTTCTCCAGGTCATTCAAGTACTAAACCTGCTGGGTTGGTGTGCTATACTTGTAGAGAGCCGGGACACAAGTCCCCTGACTGCCCGAAACGCAATATCAAGACAGACAATAAGGATGGTGTAAAGAGAAAAGTATATAATACAAGTTGGGTGGCAGTTAGAGATCGTCCTTCCCATACTTTTGGTAGTGTGAACGGCACGAAGTGTGAGATTGTGCCTGATACTGGAGCTGAGATCTCCATAGTCCCTGGATGCCTTGTTTACGAGGACCAGCTGACCGGGGAAACGGTTGAAGTGAAGGGTTGGGACAGTGATCCTGTTACTTTACGTGTAGCCATTGTCAATTTTGAGTTTAAGGGTAAGTGCTTTAAGCACAGAGTGGCTGTTGCCCACCGGGATAGTTTGGCCGGTAGGGTACTGTTTTCCATACCAATGGAGCCGAGTACGGCTGAGCACCTCTTGTTGGGTGCCGCCACTCAAGCAGACCAGTTGCTTGAGGAGGTGGGGCACCTGCATGATACCTGCAGCACCCAACCAGCGACTGATGAAGCTGCCTACTCTGGTGGTGAGACATTGGAGGCTGTGTCCTCTGCTCTTGTCACTACCCAGGATGAGGTAGCCTCAGTAAATGTTGTGACTAGAAGTGAATGTGCTAAGAAAAAGCGCAGACGTAAGAAACGTAGAGCTCGACAAGTTGAGCTAGCTGAGCCTGTTCCCCTTGTTTGTGATGAGGAACTTGCTCGCTTAGCTGCCATTGATGTTTTCCATAGTCCTTCTCTACCTTCCGTAGGAGTTGGGTCTAGTGCGGCGGAACCTTCGGTTTCTGGGCTTCTTGATGGGCCTGACGAGGATGGGGATGGGGCAGTGGTTGATGGTAGTGCAGGCAGTGACGGGGTTGAGGTTGTGTCTCTCTCTATACCTGATGTGTCTTCTCCCTCTGTTTCGAATGATGTTGTTTCTGATGATGTGTGTGTTGATGTATCTGAAGTAGTTAGTGATGTAGTTTCTGAACCTGTTATTTCTGATGTTGTTGTTGTTCCTAGTGAACATGTGTCTAATGATAGTGTTGATATTGTTGTGCCTGTTCCCACGTCCAGTGGTGGCGTTGAGTCTGTTATTTTGGCTCAAAAGTCTGATGACTCCCTAGCTTCTCTCTGTGAGTTGGGTCGTAAGTCGTTGAACGGGTACTCTTTCAAAGATGGGTTACTTGTGCTTTCAGTGTTGGTTGATGATCAGCCAGTTGTAAAGATTGTAGCTCCTGTTGCTTTCAGAGAGCGGTTGTTGACTCTCGCCCATGATAAAACTGCCCATGTTGGGGTACGTGGGATGAGAAAACTGCTGGGTAACAAGTTTACTTGGCCTGGCATGCACTGTGACATTCGTGAATTTGTCAAGTCGTGTGACGTGTGTTTAAGAATGAACAATGCGGGGAACAAGAAACCCCCTATGGTTGAACGTAGAATCGTGAGTGTTCCGTTCGAAAGCGTGTGTGTAGACCTGGTGGGTCCTTTACCGAAGGGTAAGCGTGGTTCTAAATACCTCTTTACGTACGTGTGTCTCGCTAGTCGTTGGCCTGATGCCATCCCTATGCGTAAAGCGTCCGCCTCTGAAGCTGCTCAATGTTTTCTCGAGGTGATAAGTCGCACTGGGATTCCCCTTCGTGTGTTGTCAGACCGTGGTACCATCTTCTTGTCTAAGTTAATGACTGAAGTGTGTGACCTGTTGGGAATTGATAAGTTAGCCACTTCTCCGTACCGTCCCCAGTCAAATGGTGTTGTTGAGCGGATGCACGGCAGTTTGAAACCAATGCTTTCCAAGGCTGTGGACGCGGGGGTGGATTGGGTTGATTTTCTCCCTCTGGCGTTATTCGCTTTGCGCCAGGTCCCAAATCGTGACCTCGGTTATTCTCCCCACTGTATTGTCTATGGTCGAGATGTGTTAGGCCCTCTGGACGTAGTGTATGAAGGGTGGGTGGAGAGACCTTTTGATCCTGTCGATGTAGATGAATGGCTAGTGTCGTTGAACGACCGGTTGGCAGTCATTTCTGATAGTGTGGCAGCCAATCAGTCAGTGTCCAGTGGTAAGCGGGCTGAGTGTGCTAAAAAGGGTGTGCGTGACAAACCTTTAGAGATTGGGTCCTTAGTGCTCATGAGGATCCCGGGCATCAAGGCTTCCCTACAAGCTGCATGGGAAGGTCCCTATTCTGTTGTCAGTAGGTCATCTGACGTAACTTACAGAGTGTCCAAAGGTGATGACCACCCAGTTAAAGTTGCCCACAGGTGTAACCTGAAGGTGTATACCCCTCGCCCTGCGCTACAAGCCAATGCCATAACTGTTGTTGCCGAAGACTGCGGCATAGATGACTCTCTTTTAGTTAGTAAAACTTCTTTGGATAGTGATGTGTGTACTGGTTATAGAAAGTGTGATCTTGATTCTTTGTTATCTGAGCTGAGTGAGTATTTTAGTACGTCCTCTGGCTTGTCCAAGGTAGGATCGTGTGTCATTATTTTGGAAGATGGAGCTTCTGTTGTCTCCTTGCCCCCAAGGCAGATACCGGTAGGCATTCGTGATGCTGTCAAGTCTGAAATCGACTCCTTGCTTGCCGGCGGTATTATAGTTGAATCAGACTCTGATTGGGCTAGTCCCTTGGTTCCTGTTCGGAAGAAAGATGGCGGTGTCCGACTTTGTGTCGACTTTCGTCAGCTGAACGCGGTGACTCCCTTGCGCCGCTATTGGTAGCCCTCGTTAGCCGAGATTTTGGACTTAGTTGGTCCTTGTAGTTGTCTCTCAACGCTTGATCTGACTGCTGGGTTTCATCAGATTCCCATGGATGTGAACTCCAGCGAGCTCACAACCTTTGCATGTCCCTTTAGAAGATTTAAATATGTACGTATGCCGTTTGGACTTAAAAATGCTCCGGCGATCTTTCAGTCTGTAGTTGAGAAGGTGTTGGAACCTGTGTCACACTGTAGTAAGAATTATGTGGACGATGTAGTCGTGTTTAGTAAGTCGTGGGATGAACATCTTGCCCACCTGAAGTCTGTTATCGAGTGTTTGGGTGATGCTGGCTTTACTATTAAGTTAAAGAAGTGCCACTTTGGCAGGAAGTATTTGGTTTATTTGGGCCATAGGATTGGGTGTGGTTCCCTTTCTGTGCCTGAACATCGGGTGGAGGCTTTGAGATCTTTTGCTCGCCCTGTTACCAAGAAACAACTCAGATCGTTTCTTGGGGCCATGTCTTATTATAGGCTGTTTGTTCCCTTGTTTGCCTCTCACTCGAGCCACTTGACTCCGGCAACTTCATTGAGGGCTCCTCTCCGGGTGAGCTGGTCGGAGGACATGGACTCTGCTTTTCGTAAGCTCAAATGTGGTGTGTGTGATGCTTGTGTTTTATTTATTCCTGTAAGTCATGATGTTTTTGTGTTATATACCGATGCCTCGGGCTCGGGAGTCGGTGGTTGTCTCCATGTATGCAGAGATGGGAAAGAACTTCCCGTGGGTTTCTTCTCGCGCCAACTGAGACCGGCGGAGAAGAATTACTCCGTCACGGAGTTGGAATGCTTGGCTATTGTGGCTTCCCTGAGTCATTTTGAGTTCTACCTCTACGCGAGGGACGTGACTGTCATTACAGATCATCAGCCTTGTTGCTCCCTCGTTTCAGGTTGTCACCTGAATAAACGTTTACTCAGGTTTGCCCTGGCCCTACAGCGATTCTGTGTGGTGATCAAGTACAGGCCAGGCAAGATCCACAACAACGCGGATGGGATGAGTCGGCAGGCGTGGCCCTGCGATCAATCGAGCTCCGCCCTGGTGGAATCAGATTCGCCCCTGTCGAATCTTAGCGTGGGGAATTGTGGGCGGAGTAATGAACATATTCATTTATAGTAACTCTTTTGTTTGTATTATTTTAGTGTTGTGTTATTTATCTTTACTGTATCATCTGCTGAGTGCATGCATGTTGTGTCATTGTCCGGATGTCAATCCGTGAGCATTTCTATTTTTGCGCATGCGTGTCTATGGCTATAAAAGCTTGGGCGCGCCTGTGTATCGGCAGTTCTCTAATAATCTTAGTTTGTGCAAACACTGGGTTAGTAGCCAGCTTGTCGTACTTACCTGAGTGAGGAGGACTCTGGTGGCAGCGTGTCACAGAGTTCGGGCATCTTCCGGTTGTGAGTCCTTTGAGCCGTGACCTACCTTTCTTGTGTATACTTTCCCTGTGCCGGTTGGTGGTTCGAGAGCGAGTGATTCCTCCAGAGCCACCCCATTAAACCCACATAGGGGATCAGTCAGTTCTTCATGGTCAGTCTCCTCTTCTTTTAACATGCTCACTGAATATTGTACAAACCATTCCTTTACCTCCCTGACTTGGTAGTAATCAGAAGGCTCCTTCAGCAAATCAAAAGAAAGATCATACACACCTGTGATAAACAACAACTTGGCTATGTGGTGTTTCAGGGTAATAATAACGTCATGTAATTAGACATTAATACTATGTTGTCATGACAACTACTTTACACAAAATGTTAAAATGTTATTCAACCGTTAACAATATTATCCCACAATCTCTTATAACAAACACACCAAAATTATAAACTGAAATAAGATCAATCTCTGGAGGAACTTTTCCCCAGAGAATGTAGTTGTGTAGGTAGGGTGGGGATTCAGGGGGATTCTGTGCTTCATAAAGATTGACAAATCGTTATAGCTACATATTATTTCAGCTTAAGAAACTACACCAATTAAAAGGGTTACGGCTCACTGCCGAGATATATGATTATACTGGTTTATCGATCAGTACCCGTATCATCACCCTAGAAATTGAATTGTTTACCGTTTTGAATTCTTTTGCAGGTGCAGTTAAAACTTGAAAACTTAAGGGACTTCCATTTCTATTCCAGTTAGTGGCGGTGGAAAGTCAATGCGCTCTGGTTATAAGCCGTGCGCAACAATATTTACTTGAAAATACATCGTCCACTAGACTATCACGAAGGTTAGTCTGTAGGTGCATGTCCAGTTGTGTCAAAGCATTGTGTGTTACAACCACTACTTAGCTAAAGAATATCACAAAGAAAACGTTTAAATAACGTGTATTGTTTTTTTGTTTTTTTTCCCCTTAGATTCAAGCAGTTGCAGAGAGTTGTTACTACGACACTGAAATCCCTTTACCGTGTATGCGAAATTTTAAAATACTGGACCTAATTTTCAGTAGGTTCAGTGTTAGAAGTCAAAATAGTATAGTCTTTAGGCTCGCTCGCCATTTGTGCTCAAGCACATCACTAGTTTATTTGTATATATGTATGGACGTACGTAAGGCATTTTTGTACTTTGACCGTCGCGTTTTTGTGTTAGTTCGGTTGTCGACCCCGTCCTAAACTTCACTAAACAGAATCCTCTGTTTATCGATCAGTACCCGTATCACCCTAGAAATTGAATTCTTTACCTTTTTTAATTCAACAGTTTACCATGATGACTATAGTTTTGAAACTGAGATGTTCTAAATTGACTCACTCATTAAACGACAACAAAGAGCAATAGTGCTACCTTCCTGGGTCGGTCTGCACCAAAGACAAACCTGCTTTCCCAGGTCCAAAATTCACTGAAGGTCAACAGGTTAATTGCTTCAATGTTATTATATTATTATCAAAATGCTTTACCAACTTACTTAATTAGTTATGCTGGCAAAAAAGGGGAGGAAAGTCTTGTGTTGTCATGTTCTGGATTACTAGCACGAGTAACGTGATTGAAATAGTACGAGGCGAAGCCGAGTGCTATTTCAATTGCTTTACGAGTGCTATTGATCCCTAATAGCACAGGTTACCCGTGCTATCACTCGCTAATAGTAGGCCAGCTTTTTAAAAAGTCATTTGCAATTGTAGCTATATTATATCGTTCACTCACTATCTCCTTATTTCAGGGTTAGCTTCCGCTGGAACTTCGTTTTCAACGTGCGGCTCCTCCTGATCTGTTGAAAAACATTCCGTCTAATATGGGTAGAGCTTCTGTGGTAAAGAATGACATCATCTCCAACTAAAAACTACTCGAGCTGTATGTTTCCAGGGTTAACACTGCACGCGTGCGTACTTACCCGTACTATTTCACTTAGCTACGGAGGTATTTCACTTAGTTTCCACTTAGTTACTGAGGTATTTCAATTAGTTACGTGCTATTTCACTTTCCCTGTGCGATTTTAATTGAACAGCGATTTTTCCCATACATTTTTTTATGAGCAACTTACACGCCGTACTATTACAATAAATATTTCTTTATTTTTTCAAAGGTGACTAGAACAGTACAAAATAACGATATGAAAAAAACAACAACTTTGTTTAACACAAGGGACTTAACAATTGGAATTAGAAACAACACATCTCTGTGAATCCACTGGTATTTAACACACCAAAATAAAGGAGTGCTTAACACACTCGGTATCATAAATAATTGTGCTAGACACACTTTATGTTATGCACACCTAAGGTGTGCTAAGTGTTTAGTGTGCTATGCATACTTCCATTTTTACAGTGTGGGTCTTTCACAAGACACAGGTAATTAGCTCCATTTCCTTTGTGTTTGTTCTATGAACCAGCTGTTATTCCAGAGTAGACTTGCTCTGTCCCTGCAATGTCAGCACAAGTACTGTTTCCCCATCTAGTGTAAGTAGCCCCTTCACACTTAGGTCCACGCGGCCTTTCTTTATCACGTGGTCCTGTATGTTCTCTTTGACCTTTTATTTATTATTCTCACTCGCCTCTGGCTCGTTAAAATAAATTAGCCTGCTTGTGAAAGATTTTGCCATATCACACTCTGACTCATGTAACAAGTTCTACACACACAAATATATATATAGCAAAGTTCAAAAAGGTCAATCCGTGTCCACTCCCTGAGGCTACATTAAAACATTAGCATTTACGCGGGCACAAGAAATTAGGGAACATTTTGGAATGTTCTAATTCACTACTATACTTGCTTTATGTACAGGTTTTACTGCAGCAAATTTTGTGGCAAAAAATTGCAATGTTTCACACACTCATATTGAGATAAACCAAGGAAGAGATGGAGTACCTGGTAAAGATGGAGCACAAGGTTCACCTGGACCCCCAGGACCTCGTGGAGGAGCCACTTATACTAGATGGGGAAAGAGCACGTGTGCAGGTGTATCGGGCACAGAACAGGTCTAAAGAGGAAATGGAGCCAATTACTTGTGCATGACTAAAAACCCGGAATACCAATTACGGCACAGTCCTAGAGGACTAAGTCACGTAGCCTATCTTTACGGTACTGAATATGAGCTTCCAATTTTAGGAACTAACGTCCTCTTAAAGGAAGACACGATCACAATGTTCCCTGTGCTGTCTGTCATGTGACCACCAGATCTGCAGTCCTCATGATACCTGGTAATGTTACTTGTCCTACATCGTGGACCAGAGAGTATTATGGATATCTCATGTCTCAATACCATGAATATCATCGCTCTATGTACGAGTGTGTAGATAAAGGCATGGAGTCACTACCAGGAAGTGCTCGTAATACCAATGGAGCTCTGTTTTATCACACTGAGGTTGTTTGCAATGTCGGCATTCCTTGTCCTCCATACAATAATGTGAAAGAAGTGAACTGTGTTGTGTGCACTAAATAAAATTAGAAGTGTTCAAGCTGACATAACTAAAAATTAAAGTGTGAACTAGCTGTATATTGAACCAGACTATATCACAATTTTTATATATATTTGTACATATTTTTTATATCATGCATTATTTTAATAAATACAAAGATGTGTGTGAATACATTTTATATGTTTTTTAAAGTTATTCTTATAGCACTGAATTTAGTTTCTTGATACAGAAAATTTTCCTTATCTTAATTAAAAATACAATTATTGATACAAACATAACAACAAAATATAGTAGATACTTGGAGTAGACTAATAGAATATGATGAAAGTACTGTAGTAGCTGGTTAGAGGAATCATGTATTAAAGTAAGTCCTTTAGCTTTGATATCCATTCACCCCAACGTTAAATATTAGTCAAACAAGTTTTAATGAGGTTAACGTTGGAATGGAAGTATCGGTTAGTAGTGTTGCAATGAAAGTTACAAAGCAGGATGCAAGAGGTGTGGAACGATGACATATTTTCATAGCACGTATCAAGACAGCATGCTACTAACGAGGTAAGTCAGGGCGGTAGCTTGATTGGAGTGGTAGGTCAGGGCTTCAATTTTACCCCTCCCACCCACTCTCCTTATTATGATACAGTAATGACCATTAGTGGACTGCAAGTGTAGTAAAAGAGTGGGTTTTATGTGTGAACTAAGTATACACGACATTAATTTCACTCTTTGGAGTGTGATAACACAGGAACCATTGCAGTAATCATGCAGCATTCAACAAGGGCCAGGTCCTGCATGAGTACCATGTGAGTTAGAGAATGCATCCACACTTACACTCCCCGAAACAAATAGAGCATCAAGAAGGTAAACAAACTAAGGGGCAAGGAGAGCAGGGGGTACTGGCAGGGGCTAGAAGGATGAGTAGGGAGTGTGCTAACAAAATCTAGCATTGGTGTGCTAGCAGAATCTCAGGAGGGAATCAGTAGCTGTTGGCAGGGGCTAGCGAGAAGTGCTAGCAGTGATCTAGCCCAAGCCCTAGCCCTACCCCTAGCAGTGGCGCAGGACCTGGTACCAAGTATTGGCTGGAAGGGAGACTCCCACACATTAGCAATCCCCCTCCTTCCAGTAATGGTTATGGAGGTAGGCTTACAGCAGATAATGTGGGCTGTGGGTGGGGATGTAGGTGGACGTGAGCAATCACGAATAACAAAGTTAAATGCAACAGTAATACAACTAGTGGTGTGCGGTATTGTTTTATCAATTTTACCTGAAGTTAATGTTCTAGCATCTTATTTCTAGAAGTATAGTAAATAGCCTAACCATTAATTAGACACAGCAAAAAATAAATTTACCTCAATTTTCACAAGTAATGGCAGTTTCCATAGTAGAATCTTCCATTTTGACTATCTAAATGAGCCATATAAAGGCAGATTTTTTTTAAATAAAAAAATACATATCTGTTGACTATTAATTACAAACATGAGTTTTACGGAGTACTGGAATCTTCAGTAGTATTTAACTTACTGATCTATCTAAACTACCAGTAGCTGTTGACAACAAGCACTCAACCACTAAAAATTGGTCAAGTATGTTCAAAGAATTTTGACTTAAAAGACTTTATTAGAATAAATTGGGGTCAAGCCTAAATAGTTGTAATTTTCAGGACAAACAAATAACCATGCATGCTTTAAAGAGTACGGTACTATCCATACATATAACTAGTGGTGTGCTTGAGGACACAAAAGGAGAAGAACCAGGCCCAGGTGTAACAAGCACAATCAATTAAATTCAGTTATTTCAATTTCATTTTATCATGCATATAACATTTTATGATGCATATAAACATTTTAACCATTGATATTATAACCTCCAATCATGCATATGTAAAAGTAATTTATGTAATATCACAAAAAAATATGAAATCTCTGTCTAGTTAGCTAGTTCACAATTCAGTTAGCTAGAGATTTTAACAAGACTTGGGATAATATTCTGAAAGCAACATTGTAAATGTCTTGTTTTTGCCAGGTCCATAATCCCAAAATTAGTAATGTTACATGTTAAAATAATTGGGTAGGGTCCTGAACCACTTGAGTAGACACTGCAAATATTTATAGCCCAGATGCATCTTAAGACATGAAGGTATCAATTTCCTTGAAACATATTTGAATGAAAACAACACATATGACTATAATAACACATTGAAATACATTAAAGTGACATTAAACTTATAAATTTTCCTAAGGCTGAGAAGGACCCATTAGGAATTAAGGAAAATGTGGCAGAGGCCATTATTTCTCCTAGTTGCCACGGACAAATGTCATCAGCCAAGTGATATCCCAGGAGAGAGTCCACTCATAGGGGATGGAAGTGAACAACCTTGTTGTTTGAATTACTTGTGCAAGAGCTCGCCAATTGTGCTCAAGCACACCACTAATATTAATATATTTTTTTGTTTTATTATCTCACACAAGTTGTTTACTTCATTCATTTAAAAAAATATTTACTAAACATCGTCTATTTTTTTTTATTTACACTGTGTTATGAGGTAAGAAATAAAAACTTCACCAATACACATATCAAAACAATACGTATGAGCAAAATGAAAGTACAGTCATCAATTATATCAAATGAAGACATAACCAATTGGCTAAATTTTGAAAAGTATTTCTAAACCATAACACCAACATAATATAAAATTAAATGTGACCTCTACTAAAGATTTTGCTAAAATAGACCAAAATTATAATATATTCATTTGGTGCACACCAAACAAGTAATCTCTTCGATACTGTCATAAGGAGGACAAGGAATGCAGATATTGCAAACAGCCTCAACATGATGAAAAAAAGCTCCATTAGTATTAATTATTAATTAGTAAAAAATTAATTCAATAACTACAGTTTGTGCCTGAAATCATGAGCACAAAATCACTCACAGAAAAAAGAATGAGTCATTTATGAAATCTGATTACTTAACACAACTAGCTAAGTGTCCAATAGAAACAACACTGGAGAGTTGGATTTCAGCAACCTTGCAAGTGCTCGGTCCCTTTTGATAATTCTCCTCATTTATACCAAATTGTAATAGTAACCCTTCTCTCAGGGGTATTCACACATGAGATCAGGTACCATCTTGGATTCAATTAACACATGACAAAATTAAGATTTTAGCTAAGTAATGCATGCACATTGCTGTACACAAGCATTATGCACATTTTTGTAAATTGGAAAGATTTATTTGAGTATTTCTGCATCACACAAGTGTTCAATAGTCTCTCTTATTGAACCTAGATTATTAATTATAATTATTATTATTATTAATATTATAATAATTATTATTATTAGTAAATATCTACCGCTATTATCGCATTTTTCCTATTGGGAAAAATTATCACACTGTTATTGTATTGATACTGTCAGGAAAAATTATCACACTATTATTGTACTATTACAATTAGGAGAGATTAAAACACTATTATTGTATTGCTTCATTGGGAAGGATTAACAAAGTGACTGGACTGCAGGCTAAGTGTGGGAAACAATTCCTAATACTACCAATAATGGAAGGTGTCATTACTCAGCACAGACTGAAAGTGGTTTTTATATGGTGATTTACTAGGTAATAGTTAGAGCATACGCGCTTAGGTACTGGTGGATTTAGTGCACTAAATCCACCAGTACCTGAGTGCATGCTCTAACTATTTTAGAACCCGTTTACCCAAAGCCGGCCCAGTTTCCACTAGCAACTTGGTTTATCAGCATTTTCGCACAAATATGGCGGTGTCAAGCGAATTTCCGGCCCAAAATTAAAAATCAATTAAAATTCAATTGAAGCACACCTGGCAGGTTTACTTTAGCATTGTAGCTGCCAGCTGTTATCTCCAGATCTAACTTTACCCTGGGCTGCTCTGCTCTGTGGTAAACAGTTAAGCAGCTAGCTATGGTAAATTCCTGCGGTATGAGCGTCAGCAGGAGAGTTGTCCGAACTAGGGCTGGTCCCGTATAGGTCGGATATGAGAGGGTAGTAGACCCTCACATATCATATCCAGGCCTCACACAGCTTTATCCTGCCTATTCTATTAAACTAAAACTCAAAAATAGCAATACCCCAAGGGTGGTTAGTATGCACAGTTTATATACCTAAAGGCAAAAAATATGTGCACACTTACCAAGTTAGTACACCTAGTAACAATATAGCAACGGGTTCTAATGTGATTTATCAAATTACAGTGCCATTTTAAACCGTACACACTGGGACAGACATGATGATAATTACCAAGCTTGGAAGTAAGCTGTTACAAAAAGTGACTGGACTTCACTCTTTGTGTGGGAAGTCACTTATTACATGGAAAAAGTTATTGGTCAGCTTGACTAAGAAGAATTATTGTATGACTCTATACACATGTAATCCACCAAACTTCAATTCCAAATTAAAACTCTAAACATAAATAGGGCAGGACTAGCCCCCCAAGGGATTTTGCATTGGTACTAATATTAAATGAGTAAGTGCACTGATAGTCACTCTAATTATATGTTCATTAGAAGTCTTATACGAGTATGAGATTTAGTGGGACACATAATGGTATTAAGATCGAGAGAAATGTATAGCTGGTAAAGTTGCGAGTATCAACAAATAACTACGAATCATAGTGTGAGAATTAGAACAGTACCAGTGAACATAGCACTAAAAGTATGTGAAATTATATAATATTATTAGGTCAAGGTAAATAGTATTTATTAAAAACTGAATGCTAATCCATAAGATAGAATTTATGATGTCACGTAGTAGTTGATTTTTACTTGGTGAACGAACGTGTACTATACGCCAAGTCTTTACTTGCTTTTATACCCATCACAAATACAATAAACCTTGATATAATTGAAGAGGACAGAATATTTGCAATTCGGAGTGCACGAATTGTGTTATACAACATGTACACTATGAAATACCTTGGGTCACACGCATTGCTACAAGTGTAGCTCAAGTGGGGAATTCTTTGTGTAAAGACTCTGCTGTAAGAATTAAGTTAAAATAACTGAACCAATAAAGAGATCCTAATGAATATTTCGATCTGATTTCAAAGTGGTTGATTAAGAATTGTAACACTCACTCCAAAGCATCATCAGCAGGTGTATTAATTAAATTGACAAACATGTAAGTCATATTTTTTGGCATTACAATCAGTTGTTAGTGTAAATGACAAATGCCAGTTTAATTCTGTACTTTATGTTGTGTATGCCCATTTTCCACTGCCTGGCCTTTTCTAATATGACATGTCACTGTTTTGTACACATCCACAGGTGTTGATACAAATCTGCTTTATCTGTGTATCAATAAGAATATGCATTTTTCACATTTAATATAAACTGCGGTGTTGATATTGGGGCATACTGAAAGCACAAAAGTTAAGCTGGAGATTCATCAAAACAGCTCATTACTTAAAGTTCATTCAATCTACTAAAAGACCAGAGCTGTTCAGAGTAAATAAAAATATGTTAAGGGGAAAAGTTATAAACTGGAGTACTTGGCTTATCACTATCGGTACCTTTAGTGTATCTTCGATTTGGCTGACTCTTATACAAAAGAGTTAATGAATTTGAATTCATCTACTCAGTCCTGCTTAAACAACGAGATATCTATTTGTCCAGTATGGGCCTCTTGCAATGAGTTGGACAATGTTTGCAGATGTCTACCAAATAATAAATATATATTTCTATGTGATCCAGAAGGAATGAAGAACTACGTCTTATCATGCTATTGTGTAACTTATAACATAAAGCTCGGTATAGTTGAAGTTGGGCCATGTCTGTACAATTGTGACAGTGTGAAGAAGAACAAAGTCAGTATAAAAACCTATTACCTTCTACCTAGCAATGCCAGTAGCAATGCCAGTGACTGGAATGAAGCCATGTGTGGTGTGTATAACAGAACTGGTACTCTGTGTGGACAATGTGTGAACAATACATACTTGCCTGCTTATTCCTATGACATGACTTGTAGAACTTGTGGTAGTAGACTAACTAGTCTCATCAAGTACATCACTGTGGCTTATGGTCTACTCACACTGTTCTGTGTGATAGTTGTAGCCACTAGATTAAAATGTTGCTTCTTCTCCACTTCAAGGATATGTCTTTTTTTGTCAAATTCTTTCATGTCCGATTTTTGCACGAAACATTTTGTTCTACATAGGAGATGGACTAGAAGAAACTATTACAAAATTGTCCCTCAGCTATTAGGAACACTTTATGGAATATGGAATCTAGATTTCTTACGTTGGTTCAATTTGGATATTTGCTTTGAAGTCCATTCTATAACAGTATTCTCTCTAGATTTCTTTGTGGCTTTGTATCCTCTGCTGCTTATGATCCTAATATATTGGGTTATAACTCTGTATGATTCTAATAACAGAGTGATAAGAGTAATATTTTCTCCCATTGAGGTCATCTTTACACCTTACAAGTGGAATTGGAATGCCAAGTCGTCCATAATACATGCATTTGCTACTTTCCTGATTCTTTCCAATGTAAAGTTTCTAAATGTTTGTTATGATCTCCTAGTGCCTGTCACCATATGTGATCCATCTATAAATGGAACGTGCAGGCATGCTTTGTTCAATGATGCCATAGTACCATACTTTAGATCTCACCACATTCCATATGCTGTGTCAGCACTTTTCGTGTTGGCAGGGTTTGTCGCTCTTCCCATATTGATTCTGGCACTTTATCCTTTCAAATTATGTCAAAACCTGCTAGGAACGATTCCACAAAGACATCAGATAATACTACATGCATTCATGGACTCCATTCAAGGTTGCTACAAGGATGGAACAGAGCTTGATGGCAGAGATTGTCGGTGGTTTTCTGCTGTGCCATTTTTAGTCAGACTAATAATCTTCGCTCTGTTTGCCATTAGCAAGTCTATGTATTTTCTTGCTAACTGTGTTATGATATTAGTTTTGTACACCATATTACTAATTGTTGTTGAGCCACACAAACCTCAATTTAAGCACCATTCTCATCACTCTATCATTTTTATACTCCTTCTCTGTTGTTGCATCATGTGTGCTGAAGGATTGAGCTCAGGTATGTCTATTGCCTTATTTTTTTATGCCATAGTATGCATGACAGGCCTAGTTCAGCTTGCTTACATGTCAGCTTATATGTGTATTAATTTGAAACACTATATTTTCAATTAGTAAGCAAGTTGCATATGTTGTGGACAAAACATGTAAATGTACTTTCTATTTTCATGTCATCATTGAATGGATATTTGACTAATCAGTAAATGTTCACAAAAAAAATGGATATCAAACTATAGAGGAAGATAAATACAGCTATGACTATATCGACCAAATGAAATTCAAAATGAACTTGCAAAATCCCAAATGTCAATCAAGGTGTCCTAACATCCCCTCATTTTTTGTTGTAGTTTTTTGTACACTGCATTAATAAAAGATTGTTAAGTGAACACTGAAAAAGCACCAACAGTTACAATCTAGTCAGAAATAATTTCATGGCAATTTTCCAGAAGCCTAGGTGGAGCATCTCTATAAGAATCACTCTCTCCTGCAAATATGCTCCTTTTGTCTCAAGTGGTTTATAAATGAATGGACAAACTTCGCGATCAAAAGTTCATCTTGATTAAAAAAATGAATCAATTTCCAAACTCAAGGTTTCTGACAGCAATAGCTGCTGGAATTACTCTATGCACTGCTATTGCCAGGATCACTCTTGAATTGCCACAATCCATACATAGTTCAAGCCTAAAATACCTAGACAGGAAACCTTATCTGCATCATCACGAAGCCCCACCCACAAGAGGAAGTGAATTTTAAGGAAGCTAAAATAGCTGTAAATAAAGGTGCTATTATGAAACATCCACTCAGTTTTGAGTTATATTGTTTAGGGTCACGTTTACACATGACATTAAAGTATGTATTTAGGAAGCTTTACAATGATCAAGTACAGTGGCTAATAAAAAAGTACGTAACTACTTCAGAACAAAATAACATAATACATTAGAAATAAATGATACAAAAAATAATAACTCATGGACCAAAAAGTGAAGGTAATAATAATGTAAATAGAAGTCAAAAATCAACACCAACTAAATCTATTTAGTACACACCACACAGTTTATTTCTTTGACATTATCGTAAGGAGGACAAGGAATACCGACACTGCAAACAGACTCAACATGATAGAATAGAGCTCCGTTAGTATCACCAGCACTCCCTGGCAGTGACTCCATGCCTTTATCTACACATTCATACATGGAGCGATGGTGGGCATAACTGGAAGACATGAGATATCCACAGTACTCTCTGGTCCAGTTTGGAGGACATGTGGTCTTGCCAGGTATCATGAGTACTGCAGATCTGGTGGTGACGTGACAGGCAGCACAGGGAACATTGTGATCGTGTGTTCCTGCAATAGGATATTGATATTCACTTCCATAAATGTAGGATTTATAACGTGGTCCACTTGTACTGTATTGTAAAGTGTACTGTGGGTCTTTCACAAGACACAAGTAATTAGCTCCATTTCCTTTGTGATCGTATGAAGAACCAGCAGTTATTCCAGAGTAGACTTCTTCTGTCCCTGCAATGTGTGCACAAGTACTGTTTCCCCATCTAGTGTAAGTGGCCCCTCCACACTTAGGTCCAGGTGGCCCTTCTTTACCACGTGATCCTGGAAGTCCTCGTGGACATTGCACTCCATCTCTGCCAGGAAGACCGTCTCTTCCTCTCAGAATTTCAACATAAGTACGTGAAGTATTATTTTCTTTTACAACTATATTTTCTGCATTAGACCCTGCAAATAAAGAGAATCAACCTACATAAAAAAAATGAAAATATTATCTTACATTGAATGATACACACAGTCAGAGTTACGACAAAGATTATAGATGTATCCATGTTGCTGTATTATTAGATGTAATGATGGAGATGTTATGGTGGCTAAAATACTTCATTGGCTTATATACCATGTCAATAAATTAATTAACTTATCTTAATGATTTCTTAACACACACAAATAGCCTAGATTTTAGAAATGGCTCATGTAGACATATCTGAACTCTCTAAGTAGTTCTTGAAAGGTGCTACTATCACGTAGCAATAATCAAACTCTGGGAAAAAGTGCATGCACATATCAATGAATAACCTCAAATTCTACCAGTTTACTCACAGTCACACGATTTGTAGTAAGATCTCATTTAAGTAGGTAGTGGATCATGAGTGGAAATGACAAGACAAGACGTTATCCGTCCCAAATATGTTCAGGTCAGTTCAACGACTGCATGCGCTGAGCAGTAGTCTACTGGAAACAGCGAATGCACATTCTAAAGTCATTGAGCCACCATAATTGCATTGAATTTTTTAGTCATAAATACGTAAAATTTAATTTGTAAATGTCACTAAATGTCATCAGCCACAACCAAACTGGTGAGATGGCTTACTAAAAGCGTCCAAAGGAGCAGTTGTGAAATTAACTTGTGATATGCTTATCACAAACAGCAATAGGAGAAAGGCAACTGAGCTGATCTCTTTTAAGCAAGTAGAAACTTGAATGCTAACAGCTAATAATATTTATTTGTTGGTGAACTGTTCACTGTTAGATTTTTTTTTGCGCTATTCATAAGCAACACACAACACTTTTACAAAGACTTGTTCAATAGATATACCAACACAAGACTTACATTCATGACTAGACTATTAGACAATGAACTTTCTTTCTACGAACTTAATATTTATCTCAGATCAAACTGGTAAAGAACAACTATCTCTAACTACATGATACTTTGAGGGATTTACTGACACTTGGTATTGACCCAGTGCCAGTACTGTTGAAAACTTTGAATTCTGATGCTGCAGTGGACTTATGGTGGAAAACAAATCCCGTAGGCCAAACCGACGCTAGGAAGCTTTATAACTCACATTCTGGCTCTATCAGTAGTGTACCCTGCAGTTCTTTCAGCACAGAGGCACCACTACAAAACTCTGAGAAAAAATATTCTGATTATGATTGGTTTCAGGACGGGGTCAGGAGTTGGATGTGTGACTTTGACTCAGATTAACTTAATGTTGTTTTTTTTAATATACGATTCTTACAAGTTTTTATATATCAACCACAACGAATCAATTTAAAATACATAAGAAGTGTCACAATATTGAAAAATTAAGTACAGAACTGTAAACATGGGTGGGAAAGATCATCAATAATGTGTTTGTGTTCCATTACACTATAAAGATGACATTTAGCACATAAATGCTTTCTGTAACCCAATCCAAAAAAAAAACCACACAATTCGCTGCAGCTGCACTGCAACTGCAAACCTACCAATAAAAATGGATATCAAACTATAGAGAAAGATAAATACAGCTATGACCATATTGACCAAATGAAATTCTAAATGAACTTGCAAAATCCCAAATGTCAATCAAGGTGTCCTAACATCCCCTCATTTTTTGTTGTTGTTTTTTGCACACTGCATTAATAAAAGATTGTTAAGTGAACACTGAAAAAGCACCAACAGTTACGGTCTAGTCAGAAATAATTTGATGGCAATTTTTCAGAAGCCTAGGTGAAGCATCTCTATAAGAATCACTCTCTCCTGCAAATATGCTCCGTTTGTCTCAAGTGGTTTATAAATGAATGGACAAACTTCGCGATCAAAAGTTCATCTTGATTAAAAAAATGAATCAAATTCCAAACTCAAGATTTCTGACAGCAAGAGCTGCTGGAATTACTCTATGCACTGCTATTGCCAGGATCAATCTTGAACTGCCACAATCCATACATGGTTCAAGCCTAAAAATCCTAGATAGGAAATCGTATCTGCATCATCATGAAGCCCCACCCACAAGAGGAAGTGAATTTTAAGGAAGCTAAAATAGCTGTAAATAAAGGTGCTATTATGAAACGCCCACTCAGTTTTGAGTTATATGGTTTAGGGTCACGTTTATACATGACAGTAAAGTATGTATTTAGGAAGCTTTACAATGATCAAGTACAGTGGCTAATAAAAAAAGTACGTAACTACTTCAGAACAATATAACATAATACATTAGAAATAAATCATACAAAAATAATAGCTCATGGGCCAAAAAGTAAAGGTAATAATAATGTAAATAGAAGTCAAAAAATCAACACCAACTAAATCTATTTAGTACACACCACACAGTTCATTTCTTGGACATTATCATAAGGAGGACAAGGAATGCCGACACTGCAAACAGCCTCAACATGATAGAATAGAGCTCCGTTAGTACTACTAGAACTTCCTGGCAGTGACTCCATGCCTTTATCTACACATTCATACATGGAGCGATGGTGGGAAAAACTGGAAGACATGAGATATCCACAGTACTCTCTGGTCCAGTTTGGAGGACATGTGGTCTTGCCAGGTATCATGAGTACTGCAGATCTGGTGGTCACATGACAGACAGCACAGGGAACATTGTGATCATGTGTTCCTACAATAGGAAACTCATATTCAGTTCCATAAATGTAGGATTTATAACGTGGTCCACTTGCACTGTACTGTAAATTGTACTCTGGGTCTGTTACAAGACATAAGTAATTAGCTCCATTTCCCTTGTGTTCGTATGATGAACCAGCAGTTATTCCAGAGTAGACTTCTTCTGTCCCATTAATGTCAGCACAAGTACTGTTTCCCCATCTAGTGTAAGTGGCCCCTCCAGACTTAGGTCCAGGTGGCCCTTCTTTACCACATGCTCCTGGAAGTCCTCGTGGACCTTGCACTCCATCTCTCCCAGGAAGACCTTCTCTGCCTCTCAGAATTTCAACATAAGTACGTGAAGTATTGCTTTCCTTTACAACTATATTTTCTGCATTAGACCCTGCAAATAAAGAGAATCAACCTACTTAAAAAAAATGAAAATATTATCTTACAGTGAATGATACACACAGTCAGAGTTACGACAAACATTATAGACGTATTCATGTTGCTGTATTATTAGATGTAATGATGGAGATATTATGGTGGCTAAAACACTTCATTGGCTTATATACCCTGTCAATAAATTAATTAACTTATCTTAATGATTTCTTAACACACACAAATAGCCTAGATTTTAGAAATGGCGCGTGTAGACTTATCTGAACTCTCTAAGTAGTTCTTGAAAGGTGCTACTATCACGTAGTAATAATCAAACTCTGGGAGAAAGTGCATGCACATATCAATGAATAACCTCAAATTCTACCAGTTTACTCACAGTCACACGATTTGTAGTAAGATCTCATTTAAGTAGGTAGTGGATCATGAGTGGAAATGACAAGATAAGACGTTATCCGTCCCAAATATGTTCAGGTCAGTTCAACGACTGCATGCGCTGAGCAGTAGTCTACTGGAAACAGCGAATGCACATTCTAAAGTCATTGAGCCACCTTGACTTTTTTAGTTATAAATACTTAAAATATAATTTGTAAATATCACTAAATGTCACCAGTCACAACCATACTGGTTAGATGGCTTACTAAAAGCTTGCAAAAGAGCAGTTGTGAAATTAACTTGTGATCTGCTTATCACAAACAGCTATAGGAGAAAGGCAACTGAGCTGATCTCTTTGAAGCAAGTAGAAACTTGAATGCTAACAGCTAATAATATTTATTTGTTGGTGAACTGTTCACTGCTAGATTTTTTTTTGCGCTATTCTTAAGCAACATACAACACTTTTACAAACACTTGTTTAATAGATATACCAACACAAGACTTACATTCATGACTAGACTATTAGACAATGAACTTTCAAGTAAGAACAATTCATAGAACACATAGCTGTGACAAGCTGCACCTTATTATGTAGTTTGCGTGCATAATTCAATTCTAATCTCCGTACACGAGTGGCCTTGTTCACCAAAGTTTGAACTCCTTCTGGAAGTCCGGATATAAAAAGAGTATTCCGGCATGGCCTTTGACCCCTCTAGCTACTTCAATCAAATTTTAATAAGTAGTCATGCAAAGAGAACCCTCCAGAAAGCTCACTATTCTTTCATTTTGATCCACACCATATTTTTGGAAGTGCTATAACAGAAAAATCAAGTTCAGCTCCTATTGATGCCAAGCTCCTATGTGCAGTTGAATTTAGCTGTGTCAATGGCATACAGTACTCTCCTTTCTCGTACTGTAGCCTGCCATATTTTGTTTTTACAGATCTTATAACACCTTGTTCTATTTCTCGAATGCAATACAAAGTGATGAAGTGGTCTGACTGCACCTACAAGTGTGTTGAACTAAAAAGGAAACTGAAAAACTCTGTTTCAAAGACATGGAGGAATGGCCTATTTGTGCAGCTAAACCAAAAAAATCACAAGAGGGAAGAGAATTACCTTTATTAGTATCCAACTCTAAGGAAATTCCCAGAGGGAAAAGTTTATCACAAGATCACTTTAAGAAATACTGTATCGAATCATTGAGTGCATACAGTTGTGGTTGAGATGCTGTGATGAAATATTTTTGAGAGATGATATTATGATCTTTGGATCACAAGGGTGGAAAAATCTATTGAAGAAAAATTGTTAATGAATTGAGTTGATAGAATTGTGAAGAAATTGATTATTCAAGTGAGAAATGTGTCAGATGACATGGACCTCATTGTGTCTGAATTTTCTTCTTATTTATGCAAATATGCAATACAATTTATCTATTATCAATTCTAGATTACAGACCTGTGTAATGGCGAATTTTTCATACTTTCAATGCAAGTGAATGGTTCAAAGCTCTTACATCAGCCCTGTTATAGTTTTCACTTCCAATTTCCAATGCAAAAGTGGAAAGGGCTTTATCTCAGATCAAACTGGTTAAGAACAACAATCTCTAATTACATGATACTTTGAGGGATTTACTAACACTTGGTATTGACCCAGTGCCAGTACTGTTGAAAACTTTGAATTCTGATGCTGCAGTGGACTTATGGTGAAAAATAAATCACGTAGGCCAAACCAAAGGCCCAGGAAGCTTTATAAGTCACACTCTGGCTCCATCAGTAGTGTACCCTGCAGTTCTTTCAGCACAGAGGCACCACTACAAAACTCTGAGAGAAAAAATTCTGATTATGATTGGTTTCAAGACGGGGTCAGGAGTTGGATGTGTGACTTTGACTCAGATTAACTTAAGGTTGTTTTTTAATATATGATTCTTACAAGTTTTTATATATCAACCACAACGAATCAATTTAAAATACAATAGAAGTGTCACAATATATTGAAAAATTAAGTACACAACTGTAAACATGGGTGGGAAAGATCATCAATTATGTGTTTGTGTTCCGTTACACTATAAAAATGACTTTAGCATAAATGCTTTCTGTAACCCCATCCAAAAAAAAAAACCCACACAATTCTGCTGCAGCTGCACTGCAACTGCAAACCTACTAATAAAAATGGAAATCAAACTTTAGAGCAAGATAAATACAGCTATGACTATATTGACCAAATGAAATTATAAATGAACTTGCAAAATCCCAAATGGCAATCAAGGTGATCTAACATCCCCTCATTTTTTGTTGTTGTTTTTAGCACACTGCATTAATAAAAGATTGTTAAATGAACACTGAAAAATCACCAACAGTTACAGTCTACTCAGAAATAATTTTATGGAAATTTCCAGTAGCCTAGGTGAAGCATCTCTATAAGAATCACTCTTTCCTGCAAATATGCTCCTTTTGTATCAAGTGGTTTATAAATGAATGGACAAACTTCGCAATCAAAAGTTCATCTTGATTAAAAAAATAAATCAAATTCCAAACTCAAGCTTTCTGACAGCAATAGCTGCTGGAATTACTCTATGCACTGCAATTGCCATACTCACTCTTGTACTGCCACAATCCATACATAGCTCAAGCCTAAAAATCCTAGATAGGAAACCTTATCTGCATCATCAAGAAGCCCCACCCACAAGAGGAAGTGAATTTTAAGGAAGATAAATAGCTGTAAATAAAGGTGCTATTATGAAGCATCCACTCAGTTTTGAGTTACATGGTTTAGGGTCACGTTTGTAACGTATGTATTTAGGAAGCTTTACAATGATCAAGTATAGTGGCTAATAAAAAAAGTACGTAACTACTTCAGAACAAAATAACATAATACATTAGAAATAAATGATACAAAATAATAGCTCATGGGCCAAAAAGTGATGGTAATAACAATGTAAATAGAAAGTTAAAATAACAACACCAACTAAATCTATTTAGTACACACCACACAGTTCATTTCTTTGACATTATCATAAGGAGGACAAGGAATGCCGACACTGCAAACAGCCTCAACATGATAGAATAGAGCTCCGTTAGTATTACTAGAACTTCCTGGAAGTGACTCCATGTGTTTATCGACACATTCATACATGGAGCGATGGTGGATATGACGCTCAGACATAAGATATCCGTAATACTCTCTGGACCAGTTAGGAGGACATGTGGTTTTGCCAGGTATCATGAGGACTGCAGATCTGGTGGTCACATGACAGACAGCACAGGGAACATTGTGTTCATGAGTTCCTACTATTGGATGTTCATATTCACTTCCATAAATGTAGGATTTAAGAGATGGTCCACTTGCACTGTGTTGTAAAGTGTACTGTGGATCTTTTACAAGACACAAGTGATTAGCTCCATTTCCTTTGTGATCATATGAAGAACCAGCAGTTATTCCAGAGTACACTTGCTCTGTCCCATTAATGTCAGCACAAGTACTGCTTCCCCATCTAGTATAAATGGCTCCTCCACGCTTTGGTCCAGGTGGCCCTTCTTCACCACGTGGTCCTGGAAGTCCTCGTGGACCTTGCACTCCATCTCTGCCCGGAAGACCGTCTCTTCCTCTCAGAATTTCAACATATGTACGTGAAGTATTACTTTCTTTTACAACTATATTTTCTGCATTGGTCCCTGCAATTAAAGAGAATAGAGTTACATCATAGGAATTAATACCATTGCTATTAGCTTACATTGAAAGATGACGCATGTGATCAGAGCCAAGAAAGTTATTACAGCTGTATCCATGTTGTTGCTTCAGTAGCTGCAGCAATGATGATACTCTTGGTGGCTATAAAACTTTGTTCATAAAATTTTATTTTATAGTCGCTCTGTAATCCTGTTAATGATTTCCCATCATGCTCAACTAGCCTAGATTTCAAGAAATCGCAAGTGCAGACTTTATGAACTTACTATTAGTTTTGATAAAGGTACCAATATCATGTGGTAAAAATCAAGGTCCAAGTAAGATGTGCGTGCACTTCACTATGAATAACTTTAAGTCTTATGAGATTACTCATTAATATCTCCAGTCATGCGATTAAAAGTAAAATCTCTTCTAGTAGCTCGTGAGCAACAAGTTGAAATTACATTATCTGAGCATACTGCTCTATAGTTAGATCTGGTTAGTTCAGTTACAGCACACATCAATAAGATGCCTAATTAAAATAACATTCACACGTTTGTAAAGCTAATGGGTCACTACAGTTGCCAGACTGCTTTGAACTCAAATGCCAAAAACACTACTGTCTGCCTGGAATGACTTTATTCAACCATGCTAATGTGGTAAAAGAGGAATGCAGTTTCTGAAACTGGAAATCAATTAAGGTGATATGACTGTAGTAGCCCAGATCCATGACAACATTGGCACCCAGTATTGACTATCGGGAAGGATTTAGTCGACCAAGCTAGAGCACATGAATGAATTCTGGTGCACCCCTTGTATGTGAGCATTAGGACGGTGCGACCCCAAAAGCATAGCTTCTTTCATTCAAAAGTAAATAAATTTTTTACTCTGCAAACCTTGATAGACTATAGTCTGACAATAATATGGCATAATTCACCTTCAAGTTAATTGCTGTGAGGGTGACAGTAGCAATTAAGAATCCGCTGTAGACCTTAATCATTTAATTTTGAAAGTGGTTAATAATAAAGTGATAGTTGATTTACATAACTTGCTACAGTGTATGTGCTAGTTTAGGTCAAAAACTACTTTAGGTCTACACATAGGACCAGTGTCAGGTCTCCATGGACAAGTGTCAGGTCCGCATGGGCCAGTGTCAGGTCTGCATGGACCAGTGTCAGGTCCGCATGGACCAGTGTCGGGTCTGCAGGGATCAGTGTCAGGTGTGCATTGACCAGTGTCAGGTCTGCATGGACCAGTGTCAGGTCCGCATGGACCCGTGTCAGGTCCGCATGGACCAGTGTCGGGTCTGCAGGGACCAGTGTCAGGTCTGCATGGACCAGTATCTGGTCTGCATGGACAAGTGTCAGGTCTGCATGGACCAGTATCAGGTCTGCATGGACCAGTGTCTGGTCTGCATGGACCAGTGTTGGGTCTGCTGGGACCAGTGTCAGGTTTACATGGACCAGTGTCAGGTCTGCATGTACCAGTGTCTGGTCTGCATGGACCAGTGTCGGGTCTGGAGGGACCAGTGTCTGGTGTGCATGGACCAGTGTCAGGTCTGCATGGACCAGTTTCAGGTCCACATGGACCAGTGTTGGGTCTGCAGGGACCAGTGTCAGGTCTGCATGGACCAGTGTCTGGTCTGCATGGACCAGTGTCAGGTCTGCATGGACCAGTATCAGGTCTGCATGAACCAGACGGGTCCGCATGAACCAGTGTCGGGTCCGCATGGACCAGTGTCAGGTCCGCATGGACCAGTGTCGAGTCTGCAGGGATCAGTGTCAGGTCGGCATGAACCAGAATCAGGTCTGCATGGACCAGTGTCTGCTCTGCATGGACCAGTGTCAGGTCTGCATGGACCAGTGTCAGGTCTGCATGGACCAGTGTCTGGTCTGCATGAACCAGTGTCAGGTCTGCAGGGATCATTGTCAGGTTTGCATGGACCAGCGTCAGGTCCGTATGGACCAGTTTCAGGTCCGCATGAACCAGTGTTTGGTCTTCAGGGACCAGTGTCAGGTCTGCATGAACCAGAATCAGGTCTGCATGGACCAGTGTTTGGTCTGCTGGGACCAGTGTCAGGTCTGCATGGACCAGTGTCAGGTCTGCATGGACCAGTGTCAGGTCTGCATGAACCAGTGTCAGGACTGCATGGACCAGTGTCTGGTCTGCATGAACTAATTCTGCCATAAATAATTGTAGTACACAATAGTTGTAATGGCATGCAAGGTGACAGCTATGCTGAGCAGTTTCCGTTCTGTCAAAACAATGAAGTTAAAGCTAAACTTTATATTGCTGATAGTTCCAACCTGTATTGAACTGCAATTCTAATTCTTAATATACCAAAATACATAAGATCAATTCTACAACAGATATTGTAACATGAAAGTTTTCGTTGCATAACTATGGTTCAAACATGGCAATATTCAGTTGTAATTTCTTGTTGTTTTATTATTAGCATAACAAGCTAGTTAGTACCCAATTTATATTGTCACCAATAATTATTGCTGTCTTTAATACATCATCAGAAAGATTTCAACATACTATGATCTATCAAATGTAGACAACAACATTGAGCTGTTAAACGTTTTTACATCTACTAATTATTAACACATTAGAGTCTCTACTTGGTGCACACCATACAATTGAGTTCTTTAATCGCTATAAGGAGGGCAAGGTATGCCAATATTGCAAGTAGCCTCAACATGATTAAAATGAGCACCATAATTGTTGGTTGCACTCCATGGCAGTGACTCCATGCCTTTATCTACACATTCATACATGGAGCGATGGTGGTCATGTTGAGCAGACACGAGATATCCATAGTATTCTCTGGTCCAGTTACGAGGACATGACGTCTTTCCAGGTATCATGAGAACTGCAGATCTGGTGGTCACATGACAGACAGCACAAGGAGCATTGTGATTGTGACTTCCTCGAAGTGGATGTTTGTACTCTGTTCCATATATTTTTGAGATGGGAGTTGAACTAGCGACACGATAAGCTAAGGTGAACTGCGGGTCTTTAACGAGACACAAGTGATTGGCTCCATTGCCCCGGTGTGTCATGCTAAAAGTCATTAAATTAAGGGCAAATGAATTGAGATGGATCACACATAAATTGTGTGCTATGTGTCGGGTACTGGCACAATAAGGCACATACAATCATCGTCTTGCAGCTCTCTCAGAACACTCATCAGTGAAAAGGACAGATTGAGTGAAGCTTAAAGGGTACTACACAAAATAAATGGATGGGCAATATCTCCTGGGGTGTGCTGTTTTTATAGATCTTTTAGCACCTTGTTCTATTTTCTTGAAAGTCATGCAAAGTGATGAAGTGGTCTGACTGCACTTACAAGTGTGTTGAAAACTTAAAAGGAAACTGAAAAATGGTTTCAATGGCCTATTTATGCAGCTACACAAAAAATCACAAGAGGGAAGAGAATTACTTTTATTAATATCTAACCCTAAAGAAATTCCCTGAGGGAAAAGTGTATCACAAGAATCACTTTAAGAAATACTGTATCGAATCATTGAGCGCATACAGTTGCAGTTCAGATGCTGTGATGTAATATTTTAGAGAGATGATATTTTGGTCTTTGGATCACAAGGGTGGGAAATGCTATTGAAGAAAATTGTCAATGGATTGAGTTGATAGCATTGTGAAGAAATTTACTATTCCTGTGAGGAATGTGTCAGTTGACACGGACCTTATTGTATCTGAATTTTCTTCTTATTTTATGTAATATGCAGTACAATTTATCTCTCTATCATCAACCCTATAGATCACAGAGCTGTGTAATGGCAGATTTTTCATACTTGCAATGCGAGTGAATGGTTCAATCCTCTTGCATGAGCCAGGTTATTGTTTTTACTTCAAATTCCAAAGCAAAAGTGGAATGGAATTTATCTCAGATTAACCTGATTAAGAACTAGAAACTAACTCTGATTACTAGTATACATTGAGGGATTTACAGACACTTTGTATTGACCCAGTACTGTTCAAAATTTATAATTCTGATGCTGCAGTGGAACTATGGTGGAAAAACTAATCTCGTAGGCCAAACCAAAGGCCCAGGAAGAATAACTTAACCTGAGACTTAAGTGATGAAGAAAAATTCAGTAAGAAATGAGACTGCTAGATCTAATTGGGTGAGCGATGCAAGACCTTCACTAAACAGTCTCAATTGAGATATTTAGTATAAATATATATTCCACACTAGATATCTTCACAATGTTATTCATAGGTATGTGATCACTGTAATGCGCCAGCTCATTACATTAGTAGTTATATCCACCAACCTAGCTTATCAGTTATTTGTGTTTATTACAGCTACTTTCCTCTAGTGAAGCCTAACCAACCAGGTTAGAGTAGCTGCTAAAATATCACCTGGGGATTTGGGGAGCCCCTAAAGTGTTTTGCAGCCAACTTTACACCATGATTTACCAAACCTAGTACAATCTACTGCAGTGAAGATATCTAGCATAGAATAAACCACCTATAAAACTCTCAGAGTGATAAGGCTATATATTATACTCTCACACTTTACTTTCACTTGCCTCTGGCTCGTGAAAATAAATTGGCCTACTTGCGAAATAGTTCGCCATAGCACACTCTGACTCATGTAATAAGTACTATACATAAGTACTATACATATATATATATATAGTAAAGTTCAAAGAGGTCAATCCGTGTCCACCTCCGGAGGCTACATTAAAATGGTAGCATTAGTGCTGGCACAAGAAATTAGGGAACTTTTGGAATAATGCCAGGAAAAAAATAATGGCAAAGAGGAGAGACGTTTGTAGTTAGGTCTTACAAACTTAGCGGAGTTGGTTATTTTTTATTCTACTAGTCGCTGTGGTAAGTTATCTTGGTTAATGCACTGTTTGTTATAGTTCTATGCCATATGTAACAGAACTGTTCTTAAAAATCCACAGTTTATACTTCATAGGTTACATTACAGGAATACTTTAGATGCATACATAGGAAGCTTTACAGTGACCAAACACAGTGGCAATAAAAATAACTATTATATACTTATACAATACAATAGCTGGTTAAACTAAAAAAAAAGAAAAAAAAAAAAGAATAGATCAATGACCAAAAGTGAAGGTAATCACAATGAAATTAGTTGTCAGAAAATGAATACTACCTAAGTCTATTTGCTACACACAACACAGTTTATTTCTTTGACGTTATCATAAGGATGACAAGGAATGCTGACATTGCAAACAGCTTCAACATGATAGAATAGAGCTCCATTAGTATCACCAGCACTCCCTGGCAGTGACTCCATGCCTTTATCTACACATTCATACATGGAGTGATGGTGGCCATGATATTCAGACATAAGATATCCATAATACTCTCTAATCCAGTTAGGAGGACATGATGTCTTGCCAGGTATCATGAGGACTGCAGATCTGGTGGTCACATGACAGACAGCACAGACATTGTGTTCATGAGTTCCTACTATTGGATGTTCATATTCAGTTCCATAAATGTAGGATTTAGCATATGGTCCACTTTGACTGTATTGTAAAGTGTACTGTGTGTCTTCCACAAGGCACAGGTAGTTAGCTCCGTTTCCTTTGTGTTCGTGTGATGAAGCAGCAGTTATTCCAGAGAAGACTTCTTCTGTCCCATTAATGTCAGCACAAGTACTGTTTCCCCATCTAGTGTAAATGGCCCCTCCACACTTAGGTCCAGGTGGTCCTTCTTTACCACGTGGTCTTGGAAGTCCTCTTAAACCTTGCACTCCATCTCTCCCAGGAAGACCGTCTCTTCCTCTCAGAATTTCAACATACGTACGTGAAGTATTACTTTCTTTTACAACTATATTTTCTGCTTTCAAGCCTAAATAGAAAAGTAATTTACGAACAAATGCATTTCTGCAGCTACATTTATATTTAGTTTGTGAAAAATAGTTAAAATGAATATTTCAGAAATGTTCCAAGATGTTTACATATGGAGATAAGCCAAACATTAAAATTAAACAATACGTGAACAATTTTGCCAATACTGCTAAAATTAATACATGAAAAAAAAAATTTTAATAACAAAATTGGAAGAGAAAATTACTTAGTCATCACACTTATACTGTATAGTCCACTAATACAAATAATCTCAAGGATTTTTAATGCAAATATTTGTCATTACAGTTTGTTTGTTTTTATAATGTAGTTCAATCTTTTTTGAGTTCAAATTTATGATCTTTGTGTAGTTGTACTGTATAATTCTGTATAATAATATACTGTACAATTCTGTGATGTATTTACTACCATAAGTCATTGCTTGTAAAAAACACTGTAACAATATGGCAGCGTTTAGGATATTTCTGTGTAGACAACTTACTTGTGTGTTTAGCACTCACTTCTAACTGCAAGTGCACGTTCTACATTGAGATGTCAGATATTCATGAACATTGTGAATAAAGCTTCAGCAAATGTAATCATTTAGCAAATAAAAGCTAACTTTTGGCATTAAAAAAAATCATATTTGATTTAATTTGTGCATGCCTTTCATTCCTATTCTATTAACACGGCATGTAAATTGCCCATTCAAATTGTATGGGGGAAATCACTGTTCAATTGAACTAGCACAGGTAGAGTGAAACAGCATGTAACAAGGTGAAATAAGTGAAATACTGTGGTAGCTAAACGAAATAGTACAGGTAAGTGCGCATGTGTACAACTCTAGCCTTGGAAATGTACAGTTAGGGTGCTTTCTAGTACGAGTGTCTTAACCCCGAACGGCCTACCTGTATGGATGAGAAGTCGTAGGCTCAAAACGAAGTTCAAGAGGAAACAAAATAAAGAGATAGTGAGTGAAGATACAGTGTAACTATGATGCAAAAAAAGCTGGCCTACTATTAGCGAGTGATAGCATGGGCAACCTGTGCTATTGGAGATCAATAGCACGGTTACCGTGCTATTACTTATACATATGTTAAAATTTAACTATTAAGCTATGTTTTATAACATTTCTAAGAACTCTACTTTGAATGGCAAATCTTTTCATGATTCACTATTGATATAAATTAAAATTAAACTAATATACAAACGTTTTAAACCACCATAATAGGTTAACTGATACTTACACAATTTATTTATTTATCCCTTAGAATTAAATTGTCTTTGACATGACACTACTAAGCATTACAAAACTTGCCAAAAGTTAATTTTCTTATTAATTGCAGTATTTGTTTGTCATAGTTATGCACGTACACAACAGTACGTTGTTTGTACTTGAAATCCATTGTCTATTAATGAAGTCACAAAGAGAATACAATAAAAGTCTTGTGATGTTAAGTCCACTTAAAAAATGTGTGTGTGTCTACTTTAAGCAATCGTTTTCACCATTAATATATATATATACCGTATTTCCTCGATTACTTTGCGCCCTCGATTAGACCGCGCCCTCAAATAGACCGTGCATCGTTTGTCTTACTAAAAGTAATAGTACGCGCCCTCGAATAGCTCTTAACAGTCACAAAATCAGAAAGTAGAAAACGATAGCTCAAAAAATTATTATCTACGAGCTAATTTTCAAAATTTTGTGAATTAAAACCTCTGCCTTTCTCAATAGCAGCCTACAATTTATCTATAAACTTCCCAGCTTAAATGTTAACTACAGAACTGCACAGAAAAGTAAACACTCATTAAAAACATGAGAAACAAAAAATGGCTGAGCAAATATGGAAGTTCACATAACTTGCCATAAATTAGTGTAGCTGATAAAAGTCTGCCAATAACTAAGTACTTACACTAGCTGAAAAAACTCAGAAAACTGGTAAGCTAAGCTGACTGCTATAACTACTACCACATCAGAGGTTAATCAGATTGCAATACACTGTGAGATCCAGAGATAACACTCATGTGATAACTTGATTTATCTCATTAAAATAACATTGTGAAGATATCTAGCATGGAATTATTCTATAACTGGCCCACTTCAGTAAAATAGGCCCACTCGTCTAAGTAAATTTGAGTCAAATTCTCTCATTACCTTAAATTGTATCAAAACCCCTGCCAATACGCATTCAGTCAAATAATGCTTCCCAAAGCCTTTCATCGTGAAACAACCTCCACTTCCCCCCAGTATCGTAACAACATTAATTTTTGTTTTGACATGACCCTTTAGTATGGCATAGAAATCTTTTTATCACACAATTATTCAATTTGGCCATTTATAAGTAGAACAAAACTATTATTGTTATAAGTTGAAAATTTAAGAACTTTGTATGCAAATTATTGCATTTTTAACTAATGCTGAGGGCTGCACTCTTAGTGCTCAGTTTTAGTAAAGTTTTTTGCTGGTTTTTTTTACTCTCACACAATTGTTATTATTAAGTTTAACTAGCCTAATTTCTTAATAAAAGTTCAGACTTATACAAACTTACTCATTAGTTTTTGTAATGGTCTTGTTTGGCTTTTTTACTCACATTATAATCCAATTTTCCTTTTTTAACCTGGTTAATTAGCCTAAATTCTTAGTAATGGTAAGTGAAGTAGTCTTACCAAACATACTAATTAGTTTTAGTAAAGGTATTTTTTAGCTTGTTTTACTCAATATATAAATCAATTAACTGTCTCTCGTCTTGTTACACCAGCCTAACAATAGTAAGTGAAGTCCTATATGAGCTCACTAATTAGTTTTAGTAAAGGTACCATGTGAGCATCACAATCTGAGGTTTGTGGAGTGTGCACTAATCAATAAATCACTAGAAATTATACAAGTTTATTCACTATAGTAACCTCAATCATGCCACAAATATGAAGCCAATAAATACAGTATTGATCTTACTGCTCTTTGTTGAGGGTTAATAAGCACAGTTTTTCAGACATTGACTCTCATTGTTCACTATGAGAGTCAAAGTCTGAAGAACTATGCTTGTTAACCCTCAATGTGCATGCACATGAGGGTTACAGTAGTCTCTTTGTCACTCATTCATTCATTCTGTCAAAAATGGATCTCGAAGATGGCTGCCTTTTATGCCTTGAGATAAGAGGGACTCAGACTAGATGACGATTTAAGTCCTTTAATTTGCCTTTTTTCAATTTCGGCTAAGTTTGTAAACAAGAGAAAATACAGATACTACAGTGAGTGCTGCTATACGGCCACTCCCATTCATTCATTTAACTGCTATTTACAATCACGCATGCTCACCTGAGCGTATTTCCTGTGCTGATCTTTCCTCTGGTGTATTTTACGTTTGTAACTTTTTGTCAACTGTAAGTATGCCTACTCTTAAAAAAGAGCGCAACATGCATGTTAGAGAAGTCCAAATGTTCCTGTGGTTAACAAACACATGCACTTTATTGGTTGCCAGAAAGCCTCATCAGCTTGTCTGGATGAATTTCTTTAAACTGTAAAACTAAAGTTGTCCACACTAAGCCATAGCTAACATAATTATACAGCTTGCTCAATATATTAAAATTTATATTCGTAATAGAACCAAACCATTATAGTTACAAACTGAAAATTTTAAGAACTTTTATCCAACAGTAGTGAACTTGTTAGCAAATTATTGCATCTTTTAAAGAAGCTAAATAACGCTGAGGGTTTGCACTTAGTGTTCTCGTTACGTTTGTATTTTATATTTTTTTAAGAATACCACATTCAATTATGAACATACACTGAAAGAAAGTAACAGGAGAGGAAGAGAACTACCTTTATCGGTATCAAACTCTCAAGTAATTTCCTGAAGCTAAAGTGTATTACTAGCAGCTACAGTCTAGTCAGAAATGATTTTGTGGTGACTTTCTAAAAGCCTAGGTGTAGCATCTATATAAGAATCACTCTCTCCTGCAAATATGCTCCTTTTGTCTCAACTGGTTTAAATACGAAAGAACTTCACGATCAAAGGTTCATCCTGAATTTAAAAAATGAATCATACTCCAAACTCAAGGTTTCTGACAACAATAGCTGCTGGAATTACTCTATGCACTGCTATTGCCAGGATCACTTTTTGTACTGCTACAATCGATAGCTCAAGCCTAAAAACCCCAGACGGAAGACCGTACCTGCATCAGCATGAAGCCCCACCCACAAGAGGAAGTGAATTTTAAGGAAGCTAAATAGCTGTAAATAAAGGTGCTATTATGAAGCGTCAGCTCAGTTTTGAGTTATACAACTTATTATTCTTAGTAATAGTAAGTGCATACTAATTAGTTTTAGAAAAGGTTCAACTGAACTTTTATTCCTCCAAAATTTAATTAACAGTTTCTTTTCCAGCCCACAAGAGCGTTTAAACAAGTGAAGCCATGAGGCCAAGGCCATCCCAGCAATAGAAATTTCATCATATCACACTCTGACTCATGTAATAAGTACTATATATAATATATAGCAAAGTTCAAAGAGGTCAATCCGTGTCCACCCCCACCCCCGGAGGCTACAATAAAACGTTAGCATTAGTGCTGGCACAAGAAATTAGGGGAACTTTTGGAATAATGCCAGGGAAAAAAATGGCAAAGAGGGAGACAGCAGAGCAGAGACATTTGCAGTTAGGTCTTACAACATAGTGGAGTTGGTAATTGTTGTTTTTTTATTTTTGGTTAATGCACTGTTCGGTATAGTTATATGCCATATGTAACAGAATTGTTCTTAAAAATCCACAGTTTATACTTCATAGGTTACATTACAGGAATACTTTAGATGTATACATAGGACGCTTTACAGTGACCAAACACAGTGGCAGTGAAAGGAGACATGGAATGCTGTAGTATATCTACATTTTTATGACATTTGGAGCAAACATTTCCACCATGTCAAGGTTCCTAAGGTAATTGGTATTTTTTAAATAAATGGCATTGATGGAATTTAACCTTGCATGGCAGGAGAACCTTCTGCACTGCAATCAAAGAAGGTCAAGAAAGAACACTTAATAAAGAAATTAGAAAATGGCTCACAGAAATTTTAGAATAACAGATTAAGCTTGAAAATGATGGCTACTATATTTTGGCACCAACACAAAATTAAACATCTTTTATTTTATTCTTAGGAGTGAAAGAGAAAAGTATGCTAAACACAGACAAAAGGGAGAGAAAAAAGTCAAGACAATACTTAAGCATTATAATAGATGGAATGGATCAGTCTAAAACAAACATACCCCACATTGTCAGCAACCCCAAAGTGATGGCTGGTGCTTACAGGCTGGAAACACATATCACTGGAGTTAAAGTTCATGGCCGATTCACTAAGATGTTCATAGACAGTGGACAATTTAACCATGACTCCAATCTGGCAGTGCAAGTGTTATTACGAGTATTTTATCAATTAATGTAAGAGTTCTATCAATATGATGTATAGTGATGTAAAAATATAAGCTGCAGGATGGATTACCGGGTAATACTTGTCGTGACAATAAGAACATTTATGCTCACATTTGCGGCTATATTGGTTGAATTGGGAGTGTTCAGAAAGGTATTTAGGATTTGATTTGACTGATTCCAGGTTGATAATAGATATTTATGTGTGTAGGTGAAGTTTGGATTCCTACCAGTTGGACATACTCATGAGGATATAGACCAAACATTTTCATGCATATCTTGAAAACTGAACATCACAATGCATTGACTATTTCAGATCACCTAATCTAGCAAAGTTATAAGCTACATGTAACTATACACTTTTTCCTTGATTTGTTTTTTCCAGATCTTTGTCAAAGTATAGAAGTGTCTTTCTCACCACCTAGCAACTGTCAGTGCCTCTGCCTGGTGGACTAACTGGCTTGAGCATGCTCATCAACTCAGTCAAAAGACAAGGTCTCAGCCAATAAAAGGTGAAAGTGCTTGAATCATTTAAGATTCAATTACAAGATTATAATATTTATATAAAATTATATTTGTAGGTATCAACTATTAAGAACAGCTAATTGGTGGAGTAGATAGCTCAAAACAGATTCCAAAGAAAATGGAGAAAAAAAATACACCTTGATAATCACAGAAATCCAAATTTGTGATGCACAATTAAATCACATCAATGAGACAAAACTCAAGGATGAAATAATAGTTTACAAGTTGAAAATATGACAATAGAAATAATTGTCAAAGAAGTAATGAACAAATAAACAGTGAAATAGTAATGAAATACCAAGAAAGTTCTTGAAGGTAAACGTGTCCCAACGATGGCGAGATGAGCTTCACCGCTGCACCGTGTTCTTCTCGCTGCCACCAAGTGTGGGGGTTATGTTGTCAGTATCGGGTTGTTGAGGTCCTATACTGGGTAGCTGCCACCAGAATCTTCTTCGGGATGAGTCTCATTGTAGAAGGGATTGTAGTTGAGAGCCGTCCTTGTTCCTCTAAGCTAAGTCACCCAGGGTGCAGTGATGCAACCAGCTTTACAGTTAAATATATTTATTAAACTAGCTTATAGTTACAAAACTTAGAAGACTGGCCCAGGCACTGCTGGCTAGCCACTATATACTAAATCTGCCAGCAAGCCTGGTGTATAGGTGTGATACACCATGAACATGAGAATAGACAGGAGGGAAATAGTTAATTTGGTGTTGTTTGTCTCATAAGACCTGAACAGATATGAATGCATAAAGTTAGTGTTCATATTACTAATTTAAGTTAGCAGTGTGTGGAGGATGTTGAGGGTAGACATTTCACTTATTTACAAGGTGTAATTTGCTTGATTTCAATTGTCAATTTTATTCTTCAAATAAATGTACGAACTTAAACATTACATTATTGCAAAAAGTTGCATAATATTAACAATATCAAAGACTACCAAAAAAAAGAAAAAGAAATGATCATACATAGTTTTCCTAAAAGTTGACAGATCCAGTAGACAAAATAATTCAAGCTAAAGTCAGACAAAATAATAAATTGAGCCACAAATATATAAAATCACTAAATGCTCCATTAAAGTTTTATCACACAAACCTATTTAGAGCACACAACACAATTAATTTCTTTGTAATTGTTGTATGGAGGGCAAGGAATGCCGACATTGCAAACAGCTTCAACATGATAGAATAGAGCTCCATTAGTATCACCAGCACTCCCTGGCAGTGACTCCATGCCTTTATCTACACATTCATACATGGAGCGATATTGGCCATGATATGCAGACATAAGATATCCATTATACTCTCTAATCCAGTTAGGAGGACATGATGTCTTGCCAGGTATCATGAGTACTGCAGATCTGGTGGTCACATGACAGACAGCACAGGGAACATTGTGATCGTGTGTTCCTACAACAGGATGTTGATATTCACTTCCATAAATGAGGGATTTATAAGGTGGTCCACTTCGACTGTATTTTAAAGTGTACTGTGGGTCTTTCACAAGACACAGGTAATTAGCTCCATTTCCTCTGTGTTCGTGTGATGAACCAGCAGTTATTCCAGAGTAGACTTCTTCTGTCCCATTAATGTCAGCACAAGTACTGTTTCCCCATCTAGTGTAAGTGGCCCCTCCACACTTAGGTCCAGGTGTTCCTGGAAGTCCTCTTGGACCTTGAACTCCATCTCTGCCAGGAAGACCGTCTCTTCCTCTCAGAATTTCAACATACGTACGTGAAGTATTAGTTTCTTTCACCACTATATTTTCTGCTTTCAAGCCTAAATAGAAAAGTAATATAGAATTAAAAGGTAATAAACTAGTAAATCAGTAACAGTTCAAACTTCAAACTATTCATTTAATGTTTCAGTGAGTAAATACCATAAGATCCTGTATGAAAATAGAGAAGTTACTCTGACTGGTAGTATTAATGCTAGTACAATCCTATCAATATCTCTAATAAACAGACCCAGTTCAGAGATAACAGTGAATGTTAATTTGAAAGAGTGCCCTCCAGGCTACGTGTGGATTCCAGGAAATGATAACAACGAACTTGGTAAATGTTACTGTTCGGCTCGTACAAAAAATAGTTTTTATTTGGCGATCCATTATTGCAATGAATCTAATTCTAGTGATGTTTTAAAAGCCTCGTACTGGGCAGGATACGTAGACAACAACTTTAGAACTGGATATTGCCCCAAGGGGTTTTGTATCAATGACACTGATTTAGTGAGTACACAAATATACCTTCCCAATACATCAAGTATAGGACATGACTTGCCCAGTTATGTCTGCAAAAGTAATCGATCTGGCACACTGTGTGGTTCCTGTAAGAACAATCACTCTGTATTCTGGCATCTGCCCCACCTCATCGCTCAAGTGAACTTAGAACTTTTATGTTATTGCTATATTTTATTGTTGTATTATTTCATGTTGTAAACATGTTTTCCATACGTCCGTTGTTTGTGCAATCACTTGTTTTGTTGATTAAGTGTTGATTGTTTGTTCACATAGTCATGTGTTATATGTGCCTGCGCTGCAGTGAGAACGAAACGCTGTAGTGCAGGAAGTCACGTCATCGTGTGTCATATTGTGGGCATGTTCCCAATTCTCTATATAAGCATTGTGCATCATTTTAAGTTTAGTTCTACCTCGTGCCTTACACTTTTTAGACATAGATTTAAAACTCTATTCAGTCAATTGTTGGGGCTGGGGAAGAACTTTGGTGGCAGCGTACCTTGCGCCCTCCTCGAGTCCATGAGTAAAGTGAATCTCCTCCACAAAAGCCCACATACTTCATAAAACTTGAAATGGTCAGAGATATGTACTTGTATAGAAAAAACCTGATGTGCATGGTAAAATTAAATAACCATCTGGTAGAAGACACTACCAATACTGGAATTTTTTATCTTTATTATAAATGCAAATAATAATAACAAAACAATCTAGTGTAGAAAACTATGATTAATAATTGATCAAGCAGTCACTAAGTCTACCACTTTTTAATGCAGTTATTTTGATCATTATAGCAATGCTACATTAAAAAAAAATTTTTTTTTAATCCTTGCTAGCTTACAATTTTGTTGTTGTTTTTTGTGTAGTGGTGCTTTATTAATCATAATGGATTACTAAATACAAAGTATGATCCAGTGATGCAGCTACTACCAGCTCAAGAAAGCTATTAAATATATAGCAACATTTACACGATGACTTGGTCCTAGACTCTCCTCTGTATGAAGTATTGTAAACTTCATTTTTGTGATTGTCTGGTCCTGTCTACTGGGGAATACCTTCCAAGTACTACTAAAAATGGCAAAATCAGGTAGACTTTATGTGGAAGGAGGACCTGGCAGCGGTTGTTTCAATAACACCTTTGCAACATTCAAAGAACATCACAATTGCTCAATTTTTTTCTCTAGAATCAGCAAACCTAATTCTATGATCACTGCTTTCACTTTCATAGCTATCATGGGAATAAAAGGTGAATAGTGACATAAGAGAAGGAATGTGCACTTGAAAGAAATGTTGATGTTTTTTAATTGTCATAAATTGCAAACTGATCTTGCCTTTCTTCTGTGTGCAAGAAATTTTAAGATGTATTAAACAGTCAGCATGTGCACTGTACATATAATTATATAGACAGATATTGTATATAATTATACATATATTGTTCATTTAATTTTTATTTTGTATTGTATTATTGTCCGACTATATTTGTACCTTATTATTGAATATTTGCAGGAGGCTGCTGGAGCTAAAAAAATATATTAGATTCTTGGGCAATTGTCACAATAGTTATCAATGTATAAAGCTAAGTTCAGATCTAGTTTGAGTGATATAAGAGTGTTCTATTAATGGTGCCAGAATGTTTATGTCAAATAAAAAGATAAGTACTTTAGCATAGCATTAGTATTTTACAATTTTGAGAGTACGGTATTCCTGGGGGAAAAAATCAAATTTCTTGGTCATTATACTTATCCTCACCTGTGTAGCGGCTTACATTATTAACATGCTAGTAATTGATAAAAATGGTAAAGGAAGGGTATTGACTGTATTTTTAATCACTTCATCATGTTAAGTCAAGTACTGTACTGATTGGCTTTAGTAAATACACCAAATTACCAATAAAAAATTAAAATTTAGTCTGCCGATCAAGCACACTCTATCAAAAGGTAAAGACAACCCTCTCTCTCTCTCTCTCCTCCCCTCACCCCCCCAACCACCATCACAATTATTTTTTAACAGTGTATTGTTTATTAAACTTTGAACCCTAGTGCAACACAGGAAGTGAAAGTATGAGTACAATCAAATGCTTGTTAGTATGTCACATAACACTTCTCTTAGAGACTTGACTATTGGACAATGGATTTTAAAGTAAGGACAATTATGAGCAACAGTTTACCATGATGACTATAGTTTTGAAACTGAGATGTTCTAAATTGACTCACTCATTAAACCACAACAAAGAGCAATAGTGCTACCTTCCTGGGTCGGTCTGCACCAAAGACAAACCTGCTTTCCCAGGTCCAAAACTCACTGAAGGTCAACAGGTTAATTGCGTTAATCTTATTAAATGCTTTAACAACTTACTTAATTAGTTCTGCTGGCAAAAAAGGGGAGGAAAGTCTTTAAATGCTTTAACAACTTACTTAATTAGTTATGCTGGCAAAAAAGGGGAGGAAAGTCTTGCGTTGTCATGTTCAGTATGTTCAGTTAACTAATGAGCATGTGTTCACTTTAAGCAATCATTTAATATATATATTATATATTTTACATAACTATTTAACTTTTTAATTTAGTTAAATATCTGCTGGATGTAATAAGTGGTTTATTCTATGCTAGATAACTTCATTGCAGTAGTTTGTACAAGGGTTGGTAACTCATGGTGTAAATTTGACTGTAAACTCTCTAGAGGCTCCCCACACCTCCAGCTGATAGTTTTAGCAGCACATCTAACCTGGTTGGGCAAGCTTCACTCGATAAACGACCAGGGTTGGCCCCTTTTTATTAAATATTTTAAACTAACTACTTCCTTTTAATGTTAAGTTGGTGTAACATTTCTGCTCTTACTTAGCTCACAGGAGAGGAATAGGCTGTCCAAGGATATCGGTGGGACTCTGGTTATCGTCCACACATATCAACTATCGGCTACGCATTCAACTTGCGAGCTTATTTATTGTCTGGTTCTCGTAAAAAGCACAGTTACTCCACAAAAAGGCAAGACTTGACTAAATGGACAACACCACTGTATTCTGTGTATTTGATTACCCTTTACCTATTTGTATGAGTAATAGCACGGGTAACCGTGCTATTCTGGATTACTAGCACGAGCAACGTGATTGAAATAGTACGAGGCGAAGCCTAGCGCTATTTCAATTGCTTTACGAGTGCTATTGATCCCTAATAGCACAGGTTACCCGTGCTATCACTCGCTAATAGTAGGCCAGCTTTTTAAAAAAGTCATTTGCAATTGTAGCTATATTATATCATTCACTCACTATCTCCTTATTTCAGGATTAGCTTCCGCTGGAACTTCGTTTTCAACGTGCGGCTCCTCCTGATCCGTTGAAAAACATTCCGTCTAATATGGGTAGAGGTTCTGTGGTAAAGAAGGACATTGTCTCCAACTAAAAACTTCTGGAACTGTATGTTTCCAAGGTTAACACTGCACGCGTGCGCACTTACCCGTACTATTTCACTTAGCTACTGAGGTATTTCACTTAGTTTCCACTTAGTTACTGAGGTATTTCAATTAGTTACGCGCTATTTCTCTTTCCCCGTGCGATTTCAATTGAACAACGATTTTTCCCATACATTTTTGAATGGGCAACTTACACGCCGTACTATTACAATAAATATTTCTTTCTTTTTTCAAAGGTGACTAGAACAGTACAAAATAACCATATGAAAATAACAACAACTTTGTTTAACAAAAGGGATTTAACAATTGGAATTAGAAACAACACATCTCTGTGAATCCACTGGTATTAAACACACCAAAATAAAGGAATGTTTAACACACTCGGTATCATAAATAAGTGTGCTAGACACACTTTATGTTATGCACACCTAAGGTGTGCTAAGTGTTTAGTGTGCTATGCATACTTCCATTTTTACAGTGTGGGTCTTTCACAAGACACAGGTAATTAGCTCCATTTACTTTGTGTTTGTTCAATGAACCAGCAGTTATTCCAGAGTATACTTGCTCTGTCCCTGCAATGTCAGCACAAGTACTGTTTCCCCCTCTAGTGTAAGTGGCCCATCCACACTTAGGTCCACGCGGCCTTCTTTATCACGTGGTCCTGTAAGTTCTCTTTGACCTTTTATTTATTATTTTCACTCGCCTCTGGCTCGTTAAAATAAGTTAGCCTGCTTGTGAAAGATTTTTCCATATCACACTCTGACTCATGTACAAGTACTACACACACATATATATATATATAGCAAAGTTCTAAAAGGTCAATCCGTGTCCACTCCCTGAGGCTACATTAAAACAATAGCATTAACGCGGGCACAAGAAATTAGGGAACATTTTGGAATAATGCCAGGGAAAAAAAAACGGCAAAAAGGAGAGACGTTTGCAGTTAGGTCTTATAAATTTAGCAGAGTTGGTTATTTTTATATTCTATTAGTGGCAGTGGTAACTTATCTTGGCTAATGCACTGTTTGTTATAGCTACACGCCTTATGTAACAGAAAGGTTCCTACTTAAATATCCAGTTTATACTTAATAGGTTACACTACATGAATACTTCAAAGAAGCTCTACAGTGACCAAACACAGTGGCAAGTAAAAAGAAACTATTATAGATTTATACAATACAATAGCATGCTAAATTAAAAAAAAAGAATAGATCAATGACCAAAGGTGAAGACAACCACAATGAAATTAGTAGTCAGAAAATGAATCTTTTAAATTGAACTGAAGTTCAAAGACCATGCAGGTGCTCAGCTTTAAGAAGTCCGTAATATAAGTTCCATAAATTCTCGGCCTTTGATGGCCTTCTAGTGGAAACACAACTAAAAAGAACAAACTGATACAATGTTTTATATAGTGAACAGAGTGTGATATGCTGAAAACAAGAAAAAACAAAAAGGAGACAATCGAAGGCCGAAGAGGCACCCGCAGGAAGGCCATTCATTCTCCTCTTTAATATTATAATTCATTAAGTTTAATTGACCACTTTAATTTATTTCTAATTTTAAGCCACCTAAAGTCCTTTTCTCTGGAGTCATATGTCATGAGTCACACACACAAACATACATTGTCAAATCCCATGTACTCTCTCACAGGTTGTTTAGCTCAGAACTAGTAACACTTTCTTCTGTATAGGCTGCTCCCTCTGCAGCCTTGACCCTGAAATGTCTTGATTGTCTCCTTTATGTTTTTTCTTGTAAAGGAGCCGGATTACTCTAGACGAGCAAGAGCCATTACCTGGATTCTGGTGGCAGCGACCCTCGAGCGGGACAGTCGGACCAAGGAAGCCTCATCGCCACGTCGGCCAACGACCCGTTCCCCCACAGTTGGTGGCAGCGGCTCTGTCTTCTGGTCTGTTTTAAGACGCAGCCTGTAAGTCTACGAACCTCCGCGTTGTCAAATCCCACGGCTTCAAACTGTATCTGTCTGTTTCTGTGGGTTTTCTTTTGTGTGCCCACTACACGTGGTGTTTGTCCATTTGGTGTTTCAGGCTATTTCTTAGTGTTATTACCTTTTTGTGTGCTTTCTTTTGTTTTTTGGTTGTTCGGTGTGGCTGTAGGTGTCTCTGAGGTCCTCACATTGGCGGATGAGTCAGAGAGAACAGCCGGCAAGAGCGTGCAAGAAGAAGTACAAGAATTGTAAGGTGGGAATTCCGACGTCGACTGGAGTTTCTTCGTCTGATTCTGGTTTAGCAGCTGAACTGGTGAGCGGTTCTGATTTGAGTAGTTGTGTGGTGAAGTCGAGTCCTGTATGTGGACATAGCGTTGCAAGTGGTAGTCAATCTTGTGCTGATCTGTTTGAGAATTCAGGTAGTATAAGCCCTGAGAATTCTGTGTTTGACGGGAGTGAGAGAAGTGGTACACATAGGTTGTTTGGTGGTATTTCTGATAAATTTAGTGGTAGTGTTTTGACCGTGAGAGAAGATATGGATGGTGTGGAAGGAGCAGATTTACGTTTGGGTGATTTGGAGGATGCAGGGGAGGAAGGAAGAGTTGAGGGACGTGTGGGAGATATGGGTTCGGGTGATGACGCTGGTGTGTTAGGAGACCGTGAGGATGATGTCTTTTCTAATAGGGATTTGATGCGTATCATAAGATCTTTAGCCCTTGGGAGGGCAGCTGTACCACCCCTCGCCCCCTCTCTGTCAGACCAGACACGGAAAGTCCAAGGTCTTGCTCATCATAAAGAGGGGCATGACATCGCGAAATACATTAGCAAGCTTGAGGCAGATTTAATCGATATTGGAGTACCGAGATGCGAGTTCAAGTCGATCCTCTATCAGAAATTAGCGTCCAAGTCAGCGTCTCAGATAGTGGCCTCCATTGACAGAGACGAGTGTTCCTATGAGGAGTTGAAGCAAACCCTTATCGAGTCGTTGGGTTCAGGCAAGAATAGCCTGGGTAGTAAATTAATGACTGAGTTTGCTAGTGATGTGCGCTCAATGAATCCCCTGGAAAAATATGTTCACTTAAAAGGCTTAATGGACTCCGTCAGCATGTCTATAGTTGAACGTAAGGATATCCTTTTGTTTTTTGCGTGTGCTATCTACAGAAGTAGCTTGACCTCCCATCAAAAAGCGATCATGGACAGCCGGGAGATTAATACCTTTCGCGAGTTGAATAAACTCGCCCTCTTGCTACACTCTTCAGATTCGGACAGATCTGGAGTTAGCAGAGGTGGTGGGCGTGGTACAAGTAGTAGTGATGTTGTGAGGTGTTTTAAATGCCAGAGGCTGGGGCACAAGTCATTTGAGTGCCGTTACTTTAGGGAGGATAGCAGGTCTATCGTGTGTTATTCCTGCCAACAACCAGGCCATAAGTCCCCAGACTGCCCAAACAAGGGTGAGAGGGCCCCCACAAGACAACAGGGCAGGCAGGCGGAGGTGGGCAAGAGACAGCTTGGGTTAAAAACTGGAAATAAGCCCCTCAATGCCAGCTGGGTAGCTGTGCAGGATGGCACCCCAGTTGTGACTGGATGTGTTAATGGGTTTAGTTGCGATATAGTGCCCGATACTGGGGCAGAGGTTACCATCGTCCCTGGGTGCCTGGTATATGAGAACCAGATCCTCCCTGATACGATAGAGGTCAGGGGGGCGATGGGAGTGCCAGTCACTCTGTGTACGGCGGTGGTGGAGTTTGATGTCGAAGGTCGAGTGTTTGAGATGAGTGTGGCTGTTGCTCAGCAAGGTATGCTGAACAACAAGGTGTTGTTTTCAGTACCGATGGATGGCACAATGGCTAAGCGACTCCTTTTGGGTGCCACCCCACTCCCGTCTAAAATCGAGGGTGGGGTGGGGCACTCCGGTGACACCCCGGACGCCCAGTCATCCTCTAGCGGGGATGCGGAAGTTGCTAGGTGCACTGATGGGGTGGTGGATGCCCCTCAGACTGTCCCTAGCAATTCCGAGGAGTCCCGTGTTCATGTTGTGACCAGAGCTGGTGGGTGGATGACCAGCCTGGCGGAAGAAACTGAGAATGCTAGAAGTTTAGAAGTGGCTGATCCAGCCCCCTTCCAGGAGCTGGACGAACCACCTGTTATTAATGAAGTGGTGAATGTGGATATGCCTGTAATGCATGAGTGTGATGACAATGTTAATGTCGAGAGTGAGGGAACAGTAATGCTGGGTAGCCCTCAGTTGACAGATCTGCCTGACGTGAGCTTACTCACGGAACAAATCAGTAATGATGTGACCCTAGAGAATTGTAGAGAACTTGCCTCCAAGAATCTCAATGGATACAGTTGGGAAAATGATTTATTGTTCCACTCAGTGTTAGATGACTTTGGTGGGAAGGTGAACAGACTTGTTGTTCCCAAGGCCCGCAGGTGCAAGGTGCTTGAATTAGCACATGATAAGTGTTCCCATACTGGCGTTCGTGGGATGAGAAAGCTGATTAATAGCAAGTTCACATGGCCGGGGCTGCACAGTGATGTGATTAATTTTGTAAAGAGTTGTGATGTGTACTTACGAATCAATTTAGCGGGCAATAAATCAGCTAAAATGGTGGAGCGCCCTATTGTGTCCGTCCCCTTTGAGTTGGTGGCCATTGATATTGTTGGCCCTTTGCCACAGGCTCGACGGGGAGTGAAGTATTTGTTCACGTATATTAGTCTGGCAAGTAGATGGCCCGAGGCATGTCCGATGCGTTCATGCTCGGCCAATGCAGTAGCCGAGTGTTTTGTCTACGTGATCTCGAGAACTGGGATCCCCTTGCGTGTTTCATCAGACAGGGGTAGCGCTTTCCTCGGCAGAGTCATGGAAAAAGTGTGTGAACTGCTGGGGATAGATAGAGTTGTGACATCCCCTTACCGTCCCCAAAGTAACGGGGTAGTAGAGCGCCTCCATGGGACCCTGAAACCCATGTTGGTAAAGGCAAATGATAGTGGAGTGGATTGGTCAGAGTTTTTACCGTTGGCATTGTTTGCAATCAGACAAGTGCCAAACAGAGATGTCGGGTTTTCCCCTCACCAGCTTGTCTATGGGAGGGACGTGCTAGGCCCCCTTAACATCTTGTATTCGGGGTGGGTGGATAAGGTATATGAGAGTGTGGATGTTGAGGACTGGGTCCTGAAGCTTCAAGACAAACTCTCCTTGCTACAATGGTAAGTGAAGTAGTCTTACCAAACATACTAATTAGTTTTAGTAAAGGAATTTTTTTAGCTTGTTTTACTCAATATATAATTCAATTTATTGCATTTTTTAAACAAGCTAAATAACGCCGAGGGTTTGCACTTAGTGTTCTCGTTATGTTTACATTTTATTGTTGTTAAGATTACCACATTCAATTATGAAGCTACACCGAAAGAAAGTCACAGGAGAGGAAGAGAACTACCTTTATCAGTATCAAACTCTCAAGTAATTTCGTGAGGCTAGTGTATTACTAGCAGCTACAGTCTAGTCAGAAATGATTTTGTGGTGACATTCCAAAAGCCTAGGTGTAGCCCCTTTATAAGAATCACTCTCTCCTGCAAATATGCTGCTTTTGTCTCAACTGGTTTATATACTAATGAACTTCACGATCAAAGGTTCATCCTGAATTTTAAAAATGAATCATACTCCAAACTCAAGGTTTCTGACAACAATAGCTGCTGGAATTACTCTATGCACTGCTATTGTCTGGATCACTTTTTGTACTACCACAATCGATAGCTCAAGCCTAAAAAACCCCAGACAGAAGACCGTATCCAATAGCTGCTGGAATTACTCTATGCACTGCCATTGCCTGGATCACTTTTTGTACTGCCACAATCGATAGCTCAAGCCTAAAAAACCCCAGACAGAAGACCGTATCTGCATCAGCATGAAGCCCCACCCACAAGTGGAAGTGAATTTTAAGGAAGCTAAATAGCTGTAATAAAAAGGTGCTATTATGAAGCATCAACTCAGTTTTGAACTTATATTCTTAGTAATAGTAAGTGTATACTAATTAGTTTTAGAAAAGGTTCCACAGGACTTTTATTCCTCCAAAATTTAATTAACAGCTTCTTTTCAAGCCCACAAGAGCGGTTGAACAAGTGAAGCCATGAGGCCGAGGCCATCCCAGCAATAGATATGCTACCATATCACACTCTGACTCATGTAATAAGTACTATACATATATATATATATAGCAAAGTTCAAAAAGGTCAATCCGTGTCCAACCCCGGAGGCTACACAAAAACGTTAGCACTAGTGCTGGCACAAGAAATTAGGGGAACTTTTGGAATAATGCCAGGAAAAAAAAATGGCAATTAGGGAGACAGCAGAGGAGAGACATTTGCAGTTAGGTCTTACAACTTAGCGGAGTTGGTTGTTGTTGTTTTTAATTCTTGGTTAATGCACTGTTCGTTATAGTTATGTGCCATATGTAACTATAACTGAAAAAACTCAGAAAACTGGTAAGCTAAGCTGACTGCTATAACTACTACCACATCAGAAGTTAATCAGATTGCAATACACTGTGAGATCCTAAGATAACACTTATGTGATAACTTGAGTTATTTCATTAAAATAGCATTGTGCATGGAATTATTCAATAACTGGCCCACTTCAGAAAAATTGGCCCACTAGTCTTAGTAAATTTGAGCTAAATTCTCTCATCACCTTCAATTGTATCAAAATCCTTACCTAACAGCATTCAGTCAAATAATGTTCCCCAAACCTTATCATCATGAAACAACCTCCACTTCCCCCCCCCCCCCCCAGTATCATTACGACACTAATTTAGTTTTGACATGCCCTTTCAGTATGATAAAGAAAACTTTTATCACACAATTATTCAAATTTGGCCATTATTAAGAAAAAGAGGAAAGGAAGTACTTTTGTTAGCTAAAATAAATAGTAATAGCCTACATATTTATACCTTTAAAAACCAATGAACTTAAGTGATAAAGGAACCAGAATATTGATTACAAAACTAAATAAACGTAGTTATTTTTGTTGTTTTTGCATACAAATCTTGTACATTAGAATTTTGCCCTTTTACTGACATTTCACTTTTCTTACATGGTGTCTTATTATTTAGGTGGTTTTAATTGTCAATTTTTTTCTTCAAATAAATGTACATACCTAAACATTACATTATTGCTATAAGTTGCATAATATTAACAATATCAAAACTATTAAAAGCAAAATACAGAAATGATCATACATAGTTTTCCTAAAAGTTGACAGATCCAGTAGACAAAATAATTCTAGCTAAAGTCAGAAAAAATAATAAATTGAGCCACAAATATGTAAAATCACTAAATGCTCCATTAAAGTTTTATCACACAGACTTATTTAGAGCACACAACACAATTAATTTCTTTGTAATTGTTGTATGGAGGGCAAGGAATGCCCACATTGCAAACAGCCTCAACATGATAGAATAGAGATCCATCAGTATCACGATAACTTCCTGGCAGTGACTCCACGCCTTTATCTACACATTCATACATGGAGCGATGGTGGACATCACGCTCAGACATAAGATATCCATAGTACTCCCTGGTCCAGTTAGGAGGACAATTTGTCTTGCCAGGTATCATGAGGACCGCAGATCTGGTGGTCACATGACAGACAGCACAAGGAGCATTGTGTTCATGAGTTCCTACTATTGGATGTTCATATTCAGTTCCATAAATGTAGGATTTATAAGGTGGTCCACTTGCACTGTATCGCAAAGTGTACTGTGGATCTTTTACGAGACACAAGTAATTAGCTCCATTTCCTTTGTGTTGGTATGAAGAACCAGCAGTTATTCCAGAGTACACTTGCTCTGTCCCATTAATGTCAGCACAAGTACTGCTTCCCCATCTAGTATAAATGGCTCCTCCACACTTAGGTCCAGGTGGCCCTTCTTTACCACGTGATCCTTCTTTACCATGTGGTCCTGGAAGTCCTCGTGGACCTTGCACTCCATCTCTGCCAGGAAGACCGTCTCTTCCTCTCAGAATTTCAACATACGTACGTGAAGTATTTTCTCTTACCACAATATTTTCTGCATTAGACCCTGCAATTAAAGAGGATAAAGTAACATCATAGGAATTAATGCCATTGCTATTAGCTTACATTGAAAGATGACGCATGTGATCACAGCCAAGAAAGTTATTACAGCTGTATCCATGTTGTTGCTTCAGTAGCTGCAGCAATGATGATACTCTTGGTGGCTATAAAACTTTGTTCATAAAATTGTATTTTATAGTCGCTCTGTAATCCTGTTAATGATTTCTCATCATGCTCAACTAGCCTAGATTTCAAGAAATCGCAAGTGCAGACTTGATGAACTTACTAATTAGTTTTGATAAAGGTACCAATATCATATGGTAAAAATCAAGGGTCCAGGTAAGATGTGCGCGCACTCCACTATGAATAACTTTAAGTCTTATGAGATCACTCATTAATATCTCCAGTCATGCGATTAAAAGTAAAATCTCTTCTAGTAGCTCGTGAGCAACAAGTTGAAATTACATTATCTGAGCATACTGCTCTATAATTAGTTCTGGTAAGTTCAGTTACAGCACGCATCAATAAGATGCCTAATGGAGCACATATGTAAAGCTAATGGGTCACTTCAGTGGCCTCTAGACCACTTTTAACTCAAAAGCCGATAACACTATAGTCTGCCTGGAATGAGTTTGTTCAACCATGCTAATGTGGTAAAAGAGGAATGCAGTTTCTGAAACTGGAAATCAATTAAGGTGATATGACTATAGTAGCCCAGATCCATGACAACATTGGCACCCAGTATTGACTATCGGGAAGGATTTAGTCGACCAAGCTAGAGCACATGACTGAATTCTGGTGCACCTCTTAGATGTGAGATATAGGATGGTGTTAACCCCCAAAACATAAGCTTCTTTTTAAAAAAGTATCTAAATTTTCTACTCTGCAAACCTAGATAGACTCTAGTTTGACACTAATGTGGCATAATTCAACTTCAAGTTTATTGCTGTGAGGGTGACAGCAGCAATTTAGAATCCATTGTAGACCGTAATAATTTAATTTTGAAAGTGGTCAATAATAAAGTGATAGTTGATTACATAACTTGCTACACTTTATGTGTCAAGTTTAGGTCAAGCAGCTACTGTAGGTCTACACATAGGATGACACTCTATATATCCACATGATGTGATCCAAAAAATATTTTGATAGTTTACTTTTAGTAGCCAAAGTTCAGTAAAAAGCTCGGTTCCTATGTTTTTAGTAAGCAAAAGTTGAGTGTGTGCAACATACTACCAGTGCGAGGTTCCTTGGACCAGTGGTAGGTCCAGGGGCAGATCCAGCGCCAACGATGGGGAGTGGCCCAAATACATTATAGAATAGCATACATAAGCATGCAGTTGTCCTATAGACTACATTGACACCCTTGCTCATCATAATTAAACTTGGTTTGGAGTGAAGGGGGACGGGGGGGAGGTGGGGGGACTGGCTCCCTCGGCCCTTCCTAGATCCTACACAGAGGTGGTCTGCATGGACCAGTATCATGCCTGCATGGACTAGTGTCAGGTCTGCATGGACTAGCGTCAGGTCCGCATGGACCAATGTCAGGTCCGCATGTACCAGTGTCAGGTCCGCATGGACCAGTGTCAGGTCTGCATGGACCAGTGTCAGGTCTGCATGAACCAGTGTCAGGTCTGCATGGACCAGTGCCAGGTCTGCATGAACCAGTGTCAGGTCTGCATGGACCAGTGTCGGGTCTGCATGGACCTGTGTCAGGTCTGCATGGACTAGTGTCTGGTCTGCATGGACCAGTGTCTGGTCTGTGCGGACCAGTTCAGGTCTGCATGGACCAGTTTCAGGTCTGCATGGACCAGTGTCTGGTCTACTTGGACCAGTGTCAGATCCGCATGGACAAGTGTCAGGTCTGCATGGACCAGTGTCAGGTCTGCATGGACCAGTGTCTGGTCTGTACGAACCAGTTCAGGTTTGCATGGACCAGTGTCAGGTCTGCATGAACCAGTTTCAGGTCTGCATGGACCAGTGTCGGGTCTGCATGGACCAGTGTCGGGTCTGCATGGACCAGTGCAGGGTCTGGTCTGCATGGACCAGTGTCAGGTCTGCATGGACCAGTGTAGGGTCTGCATGGACCAGTGTCAGGTCTGCATGGACCAGTGTCAGGTCTGCATGGACCAGTGTCAAGTCTGCATGGACCAGTGTCAGGTCTGCATGAACCATTGTCAGGTCTGCATGGACCAAGTGTCTGGTCTGCATGGACCAGTGTAGAGTCTGGTCTGCATGGACCAGTGTCGGGTCTGCATGGACCAGTGTCAGGTCTGCATGGACCAGTGTCGGGTCTGCATAGATCAGTGTCGGGTCTGCATGGACCAGTGTCAGGTCTGCATGGACCAGTGTCGGGTTTGCATGGACCAGTGTCAGGTCTGCATGGACTAGTGTCGTGTCTGCATGGGCCAGTGTTGGGTCTGCATGGACCAGTATCTGGTCTGCATGGACCAGTGTCAGGTCTGCATGGACCAGTGTCAGGTCTGCATGGACCAGTGTCAGGTCTGCATGGACCAGTGTCGGGTCTGCATGTACCAGTGTCGGGTCTGCATGGACCAGTGCAGGGTCTGGTCTGCATGGACCAGTTTCAGGTCTGCATGGACCAGTGTCGGGTCTGCATGGACCAGTGTCGGGTCTGCATGGACCAGTGTCGGGTCTGCATGGACCAGTGCAGGGTCTGGTCTGCATGGACCATTGTCAGGTCTGCATGGACCAGTGTCGGGTCTGCATGGACCAGTGTCAGGTCTGCATGGACCAGTGTCAGGTCTGCATGGACCAGTGTCAGGTCTGCATGGACCCAGTGTCTGGTCTGCATGGACCAGTGTAGAGTCTGGTCTGCATGGACCAGTGTCAGGTCTGCATGGACTAGTGTCAGGTCTGTATGGACCAGTGTCGGGTCTGCATGGACCAGTGTCAGGTTTGCATGGACCAGTGTCGGGTCTGCATGGACCAGTGTCGGGTCTGCATGGACCAGTGTCAGGTCTGCATGGACTAGTGTCGTGTCTGCATGGGCCAGTGTCGGGTCTGCATGGACCAGTGTCGGGTCTGCATGGACCAGTGTCAGTGCATGGACCAGGGTCAGGTCTGCAGGGACCAGTGTCGGGTCTGCATGGACCAGTGTCAGGTCTGCATGGACCAGTGTCTGGTCTGCATGGACCAGTGTCAGGTCTGCATGGGCCAGTGTCGGGTCTGCATGGACCAGTGTCTGGTCTGCATGGACCAGTGTCAGGTCTGCATGGACCAGTGTCAAGTCTGCATGGACCAATTCTGCCATGGATAACTGTAGTTCACAATAGTTGTAATGGCATGCAAGGTGACAGCTGTGTTGAGCAGTTCATGTTCGGTCAAAACAACAAAGTTAAAGATAAACTTTATATTGCTGATAGTTCTTTCCGGTATTGAACTGCAATTCTAATTCTTAATATACCAAAATACACAAGATCAATTCCACACCAGATATTGCAATATGAAAGTTTTCGTTGCAAAACTATGGTTCAAACATGGCAATATTCAGTTGTATTTTCTTGTTGTTTTATTATTAGCATAACAAGCTAGTTAGTACCCAATTTCTATCACTAGCATTCAACATATTGTCAACAATAATTATTGCTGTCTTTAATACATCATCAGAACGATTTCAACATACTATGATCTATCAAATGTACACAACAACATTGAGCTGTTAAACGTTTTTACATCTACTAATTATTAACACATTAGAGTATCTACTTGGTGCACACCATACAATTGAGTTCTTTGTAATCGCTATAAGGAGGGCAAGGTATGCCAATATTGCAAGTAGCCTCAACATGATTAAAATGAGCACCATAATTGTTGGTTGCACTCCCTGGCAGTGACTCCATGCCTTTATCTACACATTCATGCATGGAGCGATGGTGCTCATGCTGAGCAGACATGAGATATCCATAGTATTCTCTGGTCCAGTTACGAGGACATGACGTCTTTCCAGGTATCATGAGTACTGCAGATCTGGTGGTCACATGACAGACAGCACAAGGAGCATTGTGATTGTGACTTCCTCGAAGTGGATGTTTGTACTCTGTTCCATATATTTTTGAGATGGGAGTTGTACTAGCGACGCGATAAGCTAAGGTGAACTGCGGGTCTTTAACAAGACACAAGTGATTGGCTCCATTACCCCGGTGTGTGTATACTGAACCAGCAGTAATTCCACAGTAGATGGATGTCATGGTACATCTTGGGGTTAATCTCGGTAGCAGTTGTCCCTCCTTGAATCACTTCCTCGTCAGTAGGATTACTTGACAGAGTTTCCCTCCACAATCTTTCCTGATCTAAACAATAATAATAATAATAATAACACACAACAATAAAGTTACAAATATAATAATACAAAAGTAGTAGTAGTAGTAGTAGTAGTAGTAATCGTTATTATAATAATAATACAACAAAAATATCACAAAAATTAATTGTTTATGTGAAATGAGGAAATCTAAAGACACCACTTATTTAGCATTAGAGCTTGCTAATGCATACATATCTATGTAATAAGAACAAACACTTGGTAGTATAAAGCGGGAAAAACACTTTGAAGTGAAATGCACATGTGTTAGCATTCATAATTTCAACATTTCAGGCTTGACTTACATGCTAGTTCGTCTTCTTCCAGTTCCAACTCTTTTTCTGGATTCGACTGGGCTGCAGCTCCCTGCACTGGAGGATTCTCAGAAGCCAGGAGTCCATTCTTTGCTGAAGAACAAAAGTCTGGATTGCAAATCTGGTGATTCCCAAAACAGTGATTGGGCCCATTCTTAAGATCAGCTCTTAAGAGTTTCACACCCAGCCTTCTGTCTGGCTCTTTGCTGTGCATTTTGATAGCACAGCGAGCTGTACTTACCAGCCTTCTACTCGTCTTTTCCGTGAGACCACCACTTCCCTTGTATGCTGGGTTCTCACTGACCAACTTTTCCGAAGCACTTCTGTAGCACTTGCAGATGTGGTTAGCACACTCCAGCTTTTTTGTGCAGTGACCCCAGCCAGGAACTTGCTGAATAAGTGAAGGATACACCGAGCTATCCCCATCTCCAATCACTGTGGTGTATCGAACTCCATTCACCTTCTCGGCAGCAATAAATCCCTCGACAATTGCATCTGTCTCCATTTCTGAAGATGATGCTTCCCAGCTAGGAACGATTCCACAAAGACATCAGATAATACTACATGCATTCACGGACTCTATTCAAGGATGCTACAAGGATAGAACAGAGCTTGATGGCAGAGATTGTCGGTGGTTTTCTGCTGTGCCATTTTTAGTCAGACTAATAATCTTCGCTCTGTTTGCCATCAGCAAGTCTATGTATTTTCTTGCTAACTGTGTTATGATATTAGTTTTGTACACCATATTACTAATTGTTGTTGAGCCACACAAACCTCAATTTAAGCACCATTCTCATCACTCTATCATTTTTACACTTCTTCTCTGTTGTTGCATCATGTGTGCTGAAGGATTGAGCTCAGGTATGTCTATTGCCTTATTTTTTTATGCCATAGTATGCCTGACAGGCCTAGTTCAGCTTGCTTACATGTCAGCTTATATGTGTATTAATTTGAAACACTATATTTTCAATTAGTAAGCAAGTTGCATATGTTGTGGACAAAACATGGAAATGTACTTTCTATTTTCATGTCATCATTGAATGGATATTTGACTAATCAGTAAATGTTCACAAATAAAGTATTGTCTCAATAGTTTCATATTTTTTTCAATAATATTAGAATATCTCTCCACGTACTAAAAGTAAACTCAAGCACAACAAATTTTATAAAATATTTTCATTATATCAAAGGTTTGCTGTCTGTAGTTGTTAGAGTAAAAGTATTGCATTGTTGATATTTTTTTCCCTTATATTTAAAGTTGATAACTATATTTATTCCACACTAGATATCTTCACAACTTTATCTTTAGGTAGTGACCCAGTTATCTAATGGCCTGTATTGCTGGGAGTTCATTACCCTAGTAGTTATAGCAACAGGCCTTACTTAAATGTTTTCAGTGTTTTTACAGCTACCTTACTCTAGTGGAGCCTACCCAACCTGGTTAGAGCAGCTGCTATAATATCAGCTGGGGGTGCTGGGGGCCCCTTGAGAGTTACCAACAAACTACTTCAGTCAAGATATCTAACTTGGAATAAACCACTTATTACACTAGTCTTGGAGTGATATGGCTAGATATTTCACTCTCAGGCTTTGTTTTCACTCTCTGGCTGCCTGCTCATTAAATATTTTGCCATATCACACTCTGACTCATGTAATAAGTACTATATATATAAATTACATTAGTACACTATATTTTGACAGGCATACTGCTGTCTTCATCAGGTTACAAAAAATTATGAAAAGTGTAGATACAAAAAAACGCCACTACCTTTTAAGGTAAAATGGGTGAAAGTTAGCAAGTAAAAAAAAAATTTGATGTGCAAAATTTGATGTATGAAAAAGACGTCTGAAAGATTCCAATTGTTTAAATAAATAAATGAAACAAATAGATAAGTAAATAATTAAATAAATTATTTGAAGGATAAATGAATAATACATAAAATTAAATAAATACTAATAAATAAAACTGATTTCTAAAAATGACTTTGAAATCTCTACTAGAGGTTAGAATGCCGACGGTTTGTGTATTCATGAATAATTCATGAGCTATGTGGAGTTGGTAAAGCAGAATTGTTACCTGAATGGGAAATGCAAAGGGGGATAAAAGATAGAGTAGTTATTACTAGTCGGGTGTAGCCAGACCCTTTACCTAACGACTACTTGGAGAAATGGTCTGGGAACAATCATGCACCTTGGCTGTTCTAGAACCATGATTTTGGGATGTGGTTAGTTAACATTTTTTTGTCGTCTCCTAGGCAGCCCTTGGTGAAATGAGTGGGCATCTTACCACAAGTGTACATAACATAGCCCGAGGAAAGAGAATTACCTGTATTAGTATCCAACTCTAAAGAAATTCCCTGACGGAAAAGTGTATCACAAGAATCACTTTACTGTATCAAATCATTGAGTGCATAAAGTTGTGGTTGAGGTGCTGAGATGAAATATTTTAGAGAAATGATATTTTGGTCTTTGGATCACAAGGGTGGAAAAATCTATTGAAGAAAAATTGTCAATGGGTTGAGTTGATAGAATTGTGAAGAAATTGATTGTTTCCTGTGAGAAATGAGTCAGTTGACATAGACCTCATTGTGTCTGAATTTTCTTCTTATTTATACAATGTGCAATACAATTTATCTCTTATCAATTCTAGATTACAGATCTGTGAAATGGCGGATTTTTCATACTTCCAATGCAAGCGAATGGTTCAAAGCCCTTACATCAGCCATGTTATAGTTTTCACTTCCAACTTCCAATGCAAAAGTGGAAAGGGCTTTATCTCAGATCAAACTGATTAAGAACAACTATCTCCAATTACATGATACTTTGAGGGATTTACTGACACTTGGTATTGACCCAGTGCCAGTACCGTTGAACATTTTGAATTCTGATGCTGCAGTGGACTTAAGGTGGAAAACAAATCCCGTAGGCCAAACCAAAGGCCCAGGAAGCTTTATAACTCACACTCTGGTTCTATCAGTAGTGTACCCTGCAGTTTTTTTTTCAGCACAGAGGCACCACTACAAAACTCTGAGAAAAAATATTCTGATTATGATTGGTTTCAGGACGGGATGAGGAATTGGATGTGTGACTTTGACTCAGATTAACTTAATGTTTTTTTTTAATATATGATTCTTACAAGTTTTTATATATCAACCACAACGAATCAATTCAAAATACATTAGCAGTGTCACAAATATATTGAAAAATTAAGTACACAATTGTAAACATGGGTGGGAAAGATCATCAATTATGTGTTTGTGTTCTGTTACACTGTAAAAATGACATTTAGCACATAAATGCTTTCTGACCCAATCCTAAAAAAACCCACACAATTCTGCTGCAGGTACACTGCAACTGCAAACCTACCAATAAAAATGGATATCAAACTATAGAGTGAGATAAATACAGCTCTGACTACATTGACCAAATGAAATTCTAAATGAACTTGCAAAATTCCAAAAGTCAATCAAGGTGTCCTAACATCCTCTCATTTGTTGTTGTTGTTTTTTTGCACACTGCATTAATAAAAGATTGTTAAGTGAACACTGAAAAAGCACCAACAGTTACAGTCTAGTCAGAAATAATTTTATGGCAATTTCCAGAATCCTAGGTAAAGCATCTCTATAAGAATCACTCTCTCCTGCAAATATGCTCCTTTTGTCTCAATGAATGGACAAACTTCACGATCAAAAGTTCATCTTGATTGAAAAATTCCAAACTCAAGGTTTCTGACAGTAATAACTGCTGGAATTACTCTATGCTATTGCCAGACTCACTCTTGTACTGCCACAATCCATACATAGCTCAAGCCTAAAAATCCTAGATAGGAAATCTTATCTGCATCATCACTAAGGCTTACCCACAAGAGGAAGTGAATTTTAAGGAAGCTAAAATAGCTGTAATTAAAGGTGCTATTATGAAAGGCCCGCTCAGTTTTGAGTTATATGGTTTAGGGTCACGTTTACACATGACAGTAAAGTATGTATTTAGGAAGCTTTACAATGATCAAGTACAGTGGCTAATAAAAAAGTACGTAACTACTTCAGAACAATATAACATAATACATTAGAAATAAATGATACAAAAAATAATAACTCATGGACCAAAAAGTGAAGGTAATAATAATGTAAATAGAAGTCAAAAAATCAACACCAACTAAATCTATTTAGTACACACCACACAGTTTATTTCTTTGACATTATCATGAGGAGGACAAGGAATGCCGACACTGCAAACAGCCTCAACATGACAGATCCAGTCGACACAACAATTCTAGCTATTGTCAGAAAAAATAATAAAGTGAGCCACAAATATATAAAATCACTAAATGCTCCATTAAAGTTTTATCACACCGACCTATTTAGAGCACACAACACAATTAATTTCTTTGTAATTGTTGTATGGAGGACAAGGAATGCCGACATTGCGAACAGCTTCAACATGATAGAATAGAGATCCATCAGTATCACGAGAACTTCCTGGCAGTGACTCCACGCCTTTATCTACACATTCATACATGGAGCGATGGTGGACATGATGCTCAGACATAAGATATCCATAGTACTCCCTGGTCCAGTTAGGAGGACATTTTGTCTTGCCAGGTATCATGAGGACTGCAGATCTGGTGGTCACATGACAGACAGCACAAGGAGCATTGTGTTCATGAGTTCCTACTATTGGATGTTCATATTCAGTTCCGTAAATGTAGGATCTAACATATGGTCTACTTGCACTGTATCTCAAAGTGTATTGTGGGTCTTTTACAAGACACAGATAATTAGCTCCATTTCCTTTGTGACTGTATGAAGAACCAGCAGTTATTCTTGTAGAGGGGATTGTGGTTGAGAGCTCTGCCAGCAAGCCTGGTGTATAGGTGTGATACATCATGAACATGAGAATAGACAGGAGGGAAATGGTTAATTTGGTGTTGTTTGACTCATGAGACCTGAACTGATATGAATGCATAATGTTAGTGTTCATATTACTAATTTAAGTTAGCAGTGTGTGGAGGATGTTGAGGGTAGACATTTCACTTATTTTACAAGGTGTTATTTACGTGGTTTCAATTGTCAATTTTATTCTTCAAATAAATGTACTAACTTAAACATTACATTATTACTATAAGTTGCATAATATTAACCATATCAAAGACTACCAAAAAAAAGAAAAAGAAATGATCATACATAGTTTTCCTAAAAGTTGACAGATCCAGTAGACAAAATAATTCTAGCTAAAGTCAGAAAAAATAATAAATTGAGCCACAAATATGTAAAATCACTAAATGCTCCATTAAAGTTTTATCACACAGACCTATATAGAGCACACAACACAATTAATTTCTTTGTAATTGTTGTATGGAGGACAAGGAATGCCGACATTGCGAACAGCTTCAACATGATAGAATAGAGCTCCATTAGTATCACCAGCACTCCCTGGCAGGGACTCCATGCCTTTATCTACACATTCATACATGGAGCGATGTTGGCCATGACATGCAGACATAAGATATCCATAATACTCTCTAATCCAGTTAGGAGGACATGATGTCTTGCCAGGTATCATGAGGACTGCAGATCTGGTAGGCACATGACAGACAGCACAGGGAACATTGTGATTATGAGTTCCTACTATTGGATGTTCATATTCGGTTCCATAAATGTAGGATTTAGCGGATGGTCCACTTGCTCTGTATCGTAGAGTGTACTGTGGATCTTTTACAAGACACAAGTAATTAGCTCCATTTCCCTTGTGTTGGTATGAAGAACCAGCAGTTATTCCAGAGTAGACTTCTTCTGTTCCTGCAATGTCAGCACAAGTACTGTTTCCCCATCTAGTGTAAGTGGCCCCTCCACACTTAGGTCCAGGTGGCCCTTCTTTACCACGTGCTCCTGGAAGTCCTCTTGGACCTTGTACTCCATCTCTGCCAGGAAGACCGTCTCTTCCTCTCAGAATTTCAACATACGTACGTGAAGTATTACTTTCTTTTACAACTATATTTTCTGCTTTCAAGTCTAAATAGAAAAGTAATATAGAATTAAAAGATAATAAACTAGTAAATCAGTAACAATTCACCTTGCAGTAATAGACAGCTTGCTAGACCCAAGAAGAACATCATAAAAGAATTCATGTTGCAAAAATTAAAATGTAACTTCAAGCAGTTTTTACATACTTTTATACTCGATAACGGTCCGTACTTAATTTATAGTGGAGCATACAATGATTATCACACTCACAGAGCCAAGGTTAAGTGAAATGGTGCGTGCAGAGGCCTAAAAATTAATTCAATAACTACAATTCGTGCCTGAAATCATAAGCAGAAAATCACTCACAGAAAAATGAATAAGTGCTTTACGAAATCTGATTCCTTAACACAATTAGCTAAGTATCCAATAGAAACAACACTGGAGAGTTGGATTTCAGCAACCTTGCAAGTGCTCGGGTAATATAGAAATCCCTTTTGATAAATCTCCTCATTTATCAAAAATTGTAATAGTAGTCCTACTCTCACGGGTGTTCAAACATGAGATCATGTACCATCTTGGCTTCAAATAACACACGACCAAATTCAGATTTTAGCTAAGTAATGCGTGCACGCTGCTGTACACAAGCATTGCGCAAATTTTAGTAAATTGGATAGTTTTCTTTGAGTATTTCCGCATCACGCAAGTGTTCAACATTTCCTCTTATTGAACCTATCGAGGGCTGTGGGCTGTACCGTCCCGAGCGTAGCGAGGGCGATATTAGCGGCCCGAGGGGTTCGACGGGCGGTAGTTCCCGAGATTTCGTTGTCTATCTGTTTTAGAACGTAGCAACTATAGCCTTAGTTACCAAATAATTTTTTCTATCCTTTGTTTTATGTTGACACTCGACGACAAAGACGGCAGAGACATTACGGAGAGGTGTCCAGTAATTGCAGCAATTCTAAGGAGCTACGGCGCATAGAATATTTTCATGTGTTGTGCGCTCGACTCCAGTGAACCGGCGAAAGTGATGGAATTAGAGTCAGGAGAATCGATATCACTGCGTTTTCAGCGAACTTAGTCAAAAAGAACACTCCAGCCCACCCATCTACATTACCTATTTTTCGCATTTCAGCTCAATTGGTGAGATAAAATTTACAAAACGGCTTTGTCTCTCCTAAATCTTCTTTCAACCAGCTACTCTTCCACCTTCTTCAACTCAATCATCTCTCCTTTATTTAGCTCCTCACAGTCAGCTCTCCAGTCTAGCTCCTCACCGTCAACTTTCAAGTCAAGCCCCTCACAATCAGTACTCTAGTTTTGCTCTTTACAGTCAATCTCCAGTCTAGCTTAGCTTTTGAATCAAGATTTGGTCAACCTTTATATGATGATGAAATTTTGAAAGATGTAAGGCCATGCAAAAAGTTTGTATTTACAGTATCTGACATTGATGAACAGCTTGCGATGAATAAGAAAGGATTTTGATTACATAAGCAAAATACAACGAAAATACCATGAATGTAGTGCTTTTACATTGCAAACAATATACTAGAAGGGGTGCCTTTAATTTTCATAACTGTAGTGATATAAACATCCACAAGAATAGTACTAAAACTTTTAAAATAACATATGCAACATATATAACGCTTTTTTATTGTTCATTATGTTATTGGTTTCTTTCTCACTTTCTCATTTTGGTGATGATTGTATTAGTTAAGAAAAATATTGTTAGTGTGCAAGGCATGCGGTGAATCCATCTTATCTTTCCATCTGACAGGAAAACCGTGCAAACAACATTCTTGCACCATAGATAAAATAAAAATCCTTTAATTAATGCTTGCACGAAAAAAAAACAAACAACTAATAAAATGCTAGAAGGGGGGATACTATTAGCCAGAAGGGAGGATACTATCAGTAGTATCCTCCCTTCTGGCATTTAGTATCCTCCCTTCTGGCATTTAGTATCCCTGTGCACTCACTTGAACAACACTATGCTGGATAGAATGCCTACTTCACAATACAAAAAAGGGGTTAGCTATGTTCTAATATATTATAATATAATATTTATTACAAGTGTCTGGGTGTAATATAGTGAGCAGGCTAATTTATTTTTATGAGCTAGAGGAAAGTGAAAAAAAATGAGAGTGAAATATCTGCTGTGTGTAATACGTGGTTTATTTTATGCTAGATAACTTCATTGCAGTAGTTTGCACAAGGGTTGGTAATTCATGGTGTAAATTTGGCTGTAATCTCTACAAACAAAACCTCCCAACAATTAACAATAACTGTAACAATTAACTAGCTAGATAACAGCTGGAGAAACTGGCGAAGTAAATAGTTAGCTCTTAACAGTCACAAAATCAGAAAATAGCAAATGATAAATTTAAAAACTATTATCTATGAGCTAACTTTCAAAATTTTGTGAATTAAGACCCTGCCTTTCTAAACATTTATAGCAGCCTACAAGTTATCACTAAAGTTCCCAGCTTAAATGTAACATACAGAACTGCACAGAAAATTAAACATTCATTTAAAACATGAAGACAAAAAATGGCTGAGCAAATAGGGAAGTTCACATAACTTGCCATAAATTAGTGTAACAGATAAATTTTAAGTCTGCTGATAACTGAGGACTTAAGCTAGCTGTAAAAAGTCAGAAAGCTGGTAAGCTAAGTTGATTCCTATAACTTGCCACTTCAGTAATATTGGCCCACTAGTCTAAGTAAATTTGAGCCAAATTCTCTCATCACCTTAAATTGTATCAAAATCCTTATCAGCATTCAGTAAAATAATGTTCCCCAAACCTTTTCATCATGAAACAACCTCAACTTCCCCCCAGTATCATAACGACATTAATTTTTTTCCAAAATAGTTTGGACATGCCCCTTTAGTGTGGTATAGAAAAAAATTTATCACACAATTATTCAATTAGGCCATTTTTAAGAAAAGAGGAAATGAAGTATTTTTGTGAGCTATAATAAATAGTAATAGCCTACATACCTATACCTTTAAACGTCAATGGACTTAAGTGATAAAGGAACAAGAATATTGATTACAAAACTCAGTTTTTTATGTTGTTTTTGCATACAGATCTTGTACATCAAAACTTTTCCATTTTACTAACATTTCACTATTTTTACGAGGTGTTTTATTATTTATGTTGTTTGAATTGTCGATTTTTTTTCTCCAAATAAGTGTATTTACTTAAACACTTCATTATTGCCATCAGTTGCATAATATTAACAATATCAAAGACTACTACGAGCAAAACACAGTCAAGATCATACATAATTCCCAAAAGTTGATAGAACCAGTAGACACAACTATTCAAGCTATACAGTCAGAAAATAATAATATAAAAACACTAAAAGCTCCATTAAGTTTTATCACACAGATCCAGTAGACAAAATAATTCTAGCTAAAGTCAGAAAAAATAATAAATTGAGCCACAAATATGTAAAATCACTAAATGCTCCATTAAAGTTTTATCACACAGACCTATATAGAGCACACAACACAATTAATTTCTTTGTAATTGTTGTATGGAGGACAAGGAATGCCGACATTGCGAACAGCTTCAACATGATAGAATAGAGCTCCATAAGTACGACGAGAACTCCCTGCCAGTGACTCCATGCCTTTATCTTACATGGAGCAATGGTGGCCATGATATTCAGACATAAGGTATCCATAATACTCTCTAATACAGTTAGGAGGACATGATGTCTTGCCAGGTATCATGAGGACTGCAGATCTGTGGGTCACATGATAGACAGCACAGACATTGTGTTCATGAGTTCCTACTATTGAATGTTCATATTCACTTCCATACATGTAGGATTTAGCGGATGGCCCACTTGCACTGTATCGTAAAGTGTACTGTGGGTTTTTTACAAGACACAGGAAGTTAGCTCCATTGCCTTTGTGTTCGTGTGAAGAACCAGCAGTTATTCCAGAGTAGACTTTTTCTGTCCCATTAATGTCAGCACAAGTACTGTTTCCCCATCTAGTGTAAGTGGCCCCTCCGCACTTAGGTCCAGCTGGTCATACATGTTAAAATTAACTATTTAGCTATGTTTATCACATTTCTAAGAACTCTACTTTGAATGGCAAACCTTTTCATGATTCACTATTGATATAAATTAAAATTAAACTAATATACAAACGTTTTAAACCACCATACTGAAACTTACATAAATTTATTTATTTATCCCTTAGAATTAAATTGTCTTTGACATGACGCTACTAAGCATTACAAAACTTGCCAAACGTTAATTTTCTTATTAGTTGCAGTATTTGTTTGTCATAGTTATGCACATACATAACAGCATATTGTTCTTACTTGAAATACATTGTCTATTAGTGAAGTCACAAAGAGAATACAATAAAAGTCTTATGATGTGTCCATTTAAAAAATGTGCGTGTGTCCACTTTAAGCAATTTATATATATATATATTTATTGCAGCTTTGATATTTTTACTTGAATATTTCCGCATCACGCGAGCGTTCTGTATTCTCCCATATTATACGGTTTATATTGTACGCTCGTTGTAGCACGCGCGTAGCGAGTAAAATCAATGAAAATTGTATTGTAACCGGTTGAGAAAAATTTCAAAGAAGCAATAAATCACTTATCACACTCGTCGTACAATATGGGAATGATATTTTACTCTCACGCCACATTTTCACTCGCCTTTGGCTCGTGAAAATATTTTGCATGCTCGTAAAATATTTTCCCATATTGTACTCTAACTCGTGCTATAAGTATTATATATAATATATGAATATTATATATATAATATCACGTGTGTCAGGGTGTGATATGGTGAGTGGGCTAATATATTTTTATGAGCCAAAGGTAAGTGAAAAAATATGAGAGTGAAATATCTGCTGTGTGTAACAAGTGGCTTATTCTATGCTATATAACTTCTTTGCAGTAATTTGTACAAGAGTTGGTAACTCATGGTGTAAATTTGGCTGTAAACTCTCTAGAGGCTCCCCACACCTCCAGCTGATAGTTTAGCAGCACTTCCAACCTGGTTGGGAAGGCTTCACTCAATACACGACTAGGGTTTGCCCCTTTTTATATTACTTGGTAACTAAATATTTTGAAAGAACTACTTCTTTTTAATTTCAAGTTGGTTTTACTAATTGTATTCCAGGTAACTTTTCTGCTCTTATTTTGCTCACAGGAGAGGAATAGGCTATCCAAGGAGATCAGTGGAACTCTGATTATCGTCCACACACATCAACTATGGGCTACGCCGCCTTCATCTTGCCAGTATATTTATCATCCGGTTCTCGTAAAAAGCTCAATTACTCCACAAGCAGGCAAAACTAGACTAAATGGACTGGACAGCACCACTGTATTCTGTGTATTTTTTATTATCCTTTACCGATTTTATTAAATATTTCTTCTTCTTTTTTCAAAGGTAATTGGAATAGTATAAAATAACCATATGAAAAAACAACAACTTTGTTTAACACAAGGGACTTAACAATTGGAACTTGAAACGACACAATCTCTGTGAATCCACCTTTAAACACTCACATCAGTCATATTCACTCTACTTTTTCATCTTCATCAAAGAAGCCAAAGCAAGTAAATTTATTTTAAATTCAGTCCTTTATTTTCAGATCATTGTTTAGTTTTCTGACTTCTATTGGATTTCCCTTGCATTTATAATCATACTCTACAGATTTTACTGTATCTTCAGAAACTTTTCTTTTCTTTTCTTATAGGGCAAGCTTTGTTCATATTACTTTTCCCTGAGTCAGCAAACAATCTCACAATAATTAGCAATAGCTGTAACAATTAACTAGCTAGATAACAGCTGGAGAAACTGGCTAAGTAATAGCTAGCTCTTAACAGTCATAAAATCAGAAAGTAGCAAAGGATAGCCTCTGACTTACTAAATAGCAGCCTACAAGTTATCTATAAACTTCCCAGCTTGAATGTTACGTACAGAACTACACAGAAAAGTAAACACTCGTTAAAAACATGAGGATTAAAAAATGGCTGAGCAAATACGGAAGTCCACATAACTTGCCATAAATAAGTGTAGCTGATAAATTAAGTCTTTCAATAACCAAGTACTTACACTAGCTGAAAAAACTCAGAAAACTGGTAAGCTAAGCTGACTGCTATAACTACTACCACATCAGAGGTTAATCAGATTGCAATACACTGTGAGATCCAGAGATAACACTCATGTGACAACTTGATTTATCTCATTAAAATAACATTGTGCATGGAATTATTCTATAACTGGCCCACTTCAGTATAATTGGCCCACTAGTCTAAGTAAATTTGAGCCAAATCTCTCATTACCTTAAATTGTATAAGCCAAATAATGCTTCCCAGACCTTTTCATCATGAAACAACCTCCACTGACCCCCAGTATCGTAACAACATTAATTTTTGTTTTGACATGCACCTTTAGTATGGCATAGAAATCTTTTTATCACACAATTATTCAATTTGGCCATTTATAAGAAAAAGAGGAAAGGAAGTATTTGTTAGCTATAATAAATAGTAATAGCCTACATACCTATACCTTTAATAATCAGTGGACTTATGTGATAAACAACGGATATTGATTAGAAAACTAAATAAACATATTCTTTTTTGTTGTTTTTGCATATACAGATCTTGCACATTAGAATTTTTTACTTGACATTTCACTATTTTACGAGGTGTTTTATTATTTACGTGGTTTCAATTGTCAATTTTTTTCTTAAAAAAACAGAACATACTTAAACATTACGTTATTGCTATAAGTTGCATAATATTAACAATATCAAAGACTATTAACAGCAAAATACAGAAATGATCATACATAGTTTTCCTAAAAATTGACAGATCCAGTAGATAAAACTATTCTAGCTATAATTGAGCCTCAAATATATAAAATAACTAAATGCTCCATTAAAGTTTTATCACACAGACTTATTTAGAGCACACAACACAATTAATTTCTTTGTAATTGTTGTATGGAGGACAAGGAATGCCGACATTGCAAACAGCCTCAACATGATAGAATAGAGATCCATCAGTATCACGATAACTTCCTGGCAGTGACTCCACGCCTTTATCTACACATTCATACATGGAGCGATGGTGGACATGACGCTCAGACATAAGATATCCATAGTATTCCCTGGTCCAGTTAGGAGGACATTTTGTCTTGCCAGGTATCATGAGGACTGCAGATCTGGTGGTCACATGACAGACAGCACAAGGAGCATTGTGTTCATGAGTTCCTACTAGTGGAAATTCATATTCAGTTCCATATATGTAGGAACTAACAAGTGGTCTACTTGCACTGTATCGCAAAGTGTACTGTGGGTCTTTTACAAGACACAAGTAATTAGCTCCATTTCCTTTGTGTTGGTATGAAGAACCAGCAGTTATTCCAGAGTAAACTTCTTCTGTCCCTGCAATGTCAGCACAAGTACTGTTTCCCCATCTAGTGTATGTGGCCCCTCCAGACTTAGGTCCAGGTGGTCCTTCTTTACCACGTGGTCCTGGAAGTCCTCGTGGACCTTGCACTCCATCTCTGCCAGGAAGACCGTCTCTTCCTCTCAGAATTTCAACATAAGTACGTGAAGTATTACTTTCTTTTACAACTATATTTTCTGCATTAGACCCTGCAATTAAAGACAATGAAACTACATTATAGGATCTAAACTTATTAGCTTACAAGGAATGATGACAAGTACGGTCAGACTTATGAAAGTTATTACAGCTGTATTCATGTTGCTGTTCAGTAACTGCAGTGCTGGAACTTACTGTTGGGTAAAACGTTCCTTAGTTTTTATATTCACTCTAAAATTATATTAACTACCACTAATGTGATCAAATCTAGATTCTTAGTAATAGTAAGTGCAAACGTAAAGATACTAATTAATTTAGTAAATGCTTCCCCTGGCCCTATACTACTCTAAAATTTAACCAGCAGTTTTTTTTGGCAACAAGCCCAAATTATTTGCAATAGTAAGTGAAGTCATAGATGACTTACTAATTAGTCTTAGTAATGGTCTTTGTTGGTTCTTTTTAGCCACTCTAAGTTAAATTTGCTAGTTTCTTAGTAATAGTTCAGACTTGTAAACCTTACTAATTAGTTTTAGTAAAGGACCTCTTTGGCTTTTTTACTCACTTTGTAATTCAATTACCTTCATTGTCAACCTAGATTTTACAATAGTAAGTGAAGTCTTATAACATGAACTTACTAATTAGTTTTAGTAAAGGTATTTTTCGGCTTTTTTACTCACTCTATAATTCAATTAACCGTTTCTTACCTTCTTTAACTAGCCTTAGCAATAGTAAGTGCACACTTATATAAACTTACTAATTCGCTTTAGTAAAGACAGCATGGTAAACATCACAACTGAGGTTTGAAGAATAAGTGCGTGCACAGATCAATGAATCACTAGAATCTCACTAGTAACCTCAGCCACTCCACAAAAGTAATTTCTTTATGAAGCCCGTCGATAAATATGAGTTGAACTTATAGCTTGATAGAATACTTTACTTGAAGGGCTTTTTGAAAGGTTCCTCAAAATCACCAATCTTTCTTTTAGGCCTTTTAACTTTCCCAACACATATCTCCTGAATACATCCTGCATTCTATGATAGACTGCAGCAGGCTGTAGTGCCATCTGTATGGCTTGCTCTATAATTGCTTGACTCTGTTAAATACAGCATATAATTAAACATAGATAGTGAAAAAAAAATTGCCTTACAATTTGGAAAGTTGTCAATAAAGCCAAAAATCTATATAATAATACGCTTGTGTGTCAGTAACGACGATGATGACGATGACTGACGGTGTGTGTATTCATAAATAATTCATAAGCTTTGGACGGATTGGTAAGGCATCACCATCTCACGGTAGGTAAAGTGTCGTCAATTTTAGTATAAATTGCTGGTTAACTCGGAAAAAAAATGGGTGCATAGGCGATGGAAGGCGGTGTAGGTTTCAAAAAGGGAGGCGAAAGTACGAAAAAGAAGGTAGAAGGTGATTAATCTTAACTAAAATGCGGGTGGAATCGGCAAGGTAAGGCTGCAGTAGGTTTAAAATGGAAGGGAAGAGAAGGCGAGTGATTAATTTTAACTAAGAAGCGGGTGAAATCGATTAGTAAAGGCGGGTGTTAGTTTCCAAAAGGAAGGTGATGTACGAAATTGAAGACAAAAGTTTCTCAAAGTAGGACAGAAATTCAGAAGCATGACTCAGAAGAAGAGCTGAAGAAAGGAGAGGTGGGATATAAGAAAAGCTAAGATACTAAAGAAAAAAGAGAGCAGGAGAGGGAAACTTATGCAATCTAAACCAATGGTAGAGAATAGTAACTGAACAAGATAACTTGTGCTACTGCATTCTTACTTTGCAATATGTCAACCACCACTATGTGGTGGGGTACTTGCTAGTTCTTGCTTAAATGTAGTATATTATTTGAGTTATATCTCTCCCTGGCTAAGTCAGTATTACCATCATCTGTCATTTCATCCACAGCAAAATGCATGAAATATAACTTTCGACAACATGCCGCCAGTTCTGCAAATCCAGTGGAACGTTGAATATTGTTGAATTCATTGTGCTGCTTAGCCAACATCATGGCCGCCATCCTTGGAATGTCATTTCCATGTATTGCACATTTCCTATTGGCTATGTTGCGTGTTCCCATAGTATTAATATTCCTTATGGCATGTCAATGCTGTACTCCTCCTATTAATATTATGCTTATAATGTATATTTGACATTAATAGCTTACTGAACCACTTTACGTCATAAGTATTATTATGTCGATTTACAGCCTTGAATTCATTAACACTGCATGATGCAATCACAAGTAGGGGATCAGTCAGTTCTTCATGGTCAGTCTCCTCTTCTTTTAACATGCTCACTAAATATTGTACAAACCATTCCTTTACCTCCCCCTCCCTGACTTGGTAGTAATCAGAAGGCTCCTTCAGCAAATCAAAAGAAAGATCATACACACCTGTGATAAACAACAATCTGGCTATGTGGTGTTTCAGGGTAATAATAACGTCATGTAATTAGACATAAATACTATGTTGTCATGACAACTACTTTACACAAAATGTTAAAATGTTATTCAACCGTTAACAATATTATCCCACAATCTCTTATAACAAACACACCAAAATTATAAACTGAAATAAGATCAATCTCTGGAGGAACTTTTCCCCAGAGAATGTAGTTGTGTAGGTAGGGTGGGGATTCAGGGGATTCCATGCTTCATAAATATTGACAAATTGTTATAGCTACATATTATTTCAGCTTAAGAAACTACACCAATTAAAAGGGTTAAGGCTCACAGCAGCAAAGTGCACATTCATGCTCACTTGCATGCATCATACGAACACATATATATACATCTCCAGGTAGAGCTAAAATTTTCAAGGAGGTTACAACATAAAAAAAAAATAAATAAACAAACTAGCAACACATGCAAGACTTTTTAATTGTGAAGTATAATCCATACTCAGCCAACCAGCTGTTCTAGCTTGCCTTCTATTATTTTATTCATTCAATTCCAAGCACCCATCAAGTGACTTTACTCTTTTGGTGAGACCACCCATACTCTCTCTATAAGCACATATTTGTAAGTTAAATTATTGGTGTCAGCCACGTTGCATGATGAGAGATTGAGACATCAGTAAATTTAATTTTTTTCACTTGACAACTACTTACTACTTATGCCTTTAGTAATAATTTTTTTTTTAATCATTGACTAGCAATAATTCTCCTCAATGTTCACGATTAGAACCAACTCGTTTTGATTTGTACGATTTAGTACTACTTACATGCAAACATATTATAAATTTTGAAAAAGTTTGTCTCAAACTGCATCAGCTATTCATTTGCCTTCTTGTCTCACTAAAGTTGATGTTTATACTTTAGCTAAAAAAGACTTATCACAAGGAGACATGGAATGCTGTAGTATATCTACATTTTTATGACATTTGGAGCAAAATTTCCACCATGTCAAAATTCCTAAGGTAATTGGTATTTTTTAAATAAATGGCATTGATGGAATTTAACCTTGCATGGCAGGAGAACTTTCTTTCAGAATGTAATGTATGCACTGCAATCAAAGAAGGTCAAGAAAGAACACTTAATAAAGAAATTAGAAAATGGCTCACAGAAATTTTAGAATAACAGATTAAGCTTGAAAATTATGGCTACTATATTTTGGCACAAACACAAAATTAAACATCTTTTATTTTATTCTTAGGAGTGAAAGAGAAATGTATGCTAAACACAGACAAAAGGGAGAGAAAAAAGCCAAGACAATACTTAAGCATTATAATAGATGGAATAAATCAGTCTAAAACAAACATACCCCACATTGTCAGCAACCCCAAAGTGATGGCTGGTGCTTACAGGCTGGAAACACATATCACTGGAGTTAAAGTTCATGGCCGATTCACTAAGACGTTCATAGACAGTGGACAATTTAACCATGACTCCAATCTGGCTGTGCAAGTGTTATTACGAGTATTTTTATCAGTTAATGTAAGAGTTCTATCAATATGATGTAAAGTAATTCATAGTGATGTAAAAATATAAGCTGCAGGATGGATTACCAGAAGTGCTGTATATTCAGATGGATAATACTTGTCGTGACAATAAGAACATTTATGCTCACATTTGCTGCTATATTGGTTGAATTGACAGTGTGCAGAAAGGTATTTAGGATTTGATTCGACTGATCCCATGTTGATATAGATATTTATGTGTGCAGGTGAAGTTTAGATTTCTACCAGTTGGACATACTCATGAGGATATAGACCAAACATTTTCATGCATATCTTGAAAACTGAACATCACAACGCATTGACTATTCCAGGTCATCTAACCTAGCAAAGTTATAAGCTACATGTAACTATACACTTTTTCCTTGATTTGTTTTTTCCAGATCTTTGTGAAAGTATATAAGTGTCTTTCTCACCACCTAGCAACTGTCAGTGCCTCTTCCTGGTGGACTAACTGGCTTGAACATGCTTTGCCTTTGACCCCTCTAGCTACTTTCAATCAAATTTTAATAAGTAGTCATGCAAAGAGAACCCTCCAGAAAGCTCACTATTCTTTCATTTTGATCCACACCATATTTAAACGAGTGCTCCAAGCTATAAACAGCTATATGTAATTATTTTGGAAGTGCTATAACAGAAAAATCAAGTTCAGCTCCTATTGATGCCAAGCTCCTATGTGCAGTTGAATTTAGCTGTGTCAATGGCATACAGTACTCTCCGTTCTCGTATTGTAGCCTGCCATATTTTGTTTTTTACAGATCTTATAACACCTTGTTCTATTACTCGAATGCAATACAAAGTGATGAAGTGGTCTGACTGCACCTACAAGTGTGTTGAACTAAAAAGGAAACTGAAAAACTCTGTTTCAAAGACATGGAGGAATGGCCTATTTGTGCAGCTACACCAAAAAAATCACAAGAGGGAAGAGAATTACCTTTATTAGTATCCAACTCTAAGGAAATTCCCAGAGGGAAAAGTTTATCACAAGATCACTTTAAGAAATACTGTATCGAATCATTGAGTGCATACAGTTGTGGTTGAGATGCTGTGATGAAATATTTTTGAGAGATGATATTATGGTCTTTGGATCACAAGGGTGGAAAAAACTATTGAAGAAAAATTGTTAATGAATTGAGTTGATAGAATTGTGAAGAAATTGATTGTTCAAATGAGAAATGTGTCAGATGACATGGACCTCATTGTGTCTGAATTTTCTTCATATTTATGCAAATATGCAATACAATTTATCTATTATCAATTCTACAGACATGTGTAATGGCGGATTTTTCATACTTTCAATGCAAGTGAATGGTTCAAAGCTCTTACATCAGCCCTGTTATAGTTTTCACTTCCAATTTCCAATGCAAAAGTGGAAAGGGCTTTATCTCAGATCAAACTGGTTAAGAACAACAATCTCTAATTACATGATACTTTGAGGGATTTACTAACACTTGGTATTGACCCAGTGCCAGTACTGTTGAAAACTTTGAATTCTGATGCTGCAGTGGACTTATGGTGGAAAATAAATCACGTAGGCCAAACCAAAGGCCCAGGAAGCTTTATAAGTCACACTCTGGCTCCATCAGTAGTGTACCCTGCAGTTCTTTCAGCACAGAGGCACCACTACAAAACTCTGAGAGAAAAAATTCTGATTATGATTGGTTTCAGGACGGGGTCAGGAGTTGGATGTGTGACTTTGACTCAGATTAACTTAATGTTGTTTTTTAATATATGATTCTTACAAGTTTTTATATATCAACCACAACGAATCAATTTAAAATACAATAGAAGTGTCACAATATATTGAAAAATTAAGTACACAACTGTAAACATGGGTGGGAAAGATCATCAATTATGTGTTTGTGTTCCGTTACACTATAAAAATGACATTTAGCATAAATGCTTTCTGTAACCCAATCCAAAAAAAAACCACACAATTCTCAGTCAGTAAAAGGTGAAAGTGCTTGAATCATTAAGATTAAATTACAAGATTATAATATTTATATAAAATTATATTTGTAGGTATCAACTATTAAGAACAGCGAATTGGTGGAGTAGATAGCTCAAAACAGATTCAAAAGAAAATGAAAAAAAAATACACCTTGATAATCACAGAAATCCAAATTTGTGATGCACAATTAAATCACATCAATGAGACAAAACTCAAGGATGAAATAATTGTTTACAAGTTGAAAATATGACAATAGAAATAATTGTCAAAGAAGTAATGAACAAATAAACAGTGAAATAGTAATGAAATACCAAGAAAGTTCTTGAAGGTAAACGTGTCCCAACAATGGCGAGATGAGCTTCACCGCTGCACCGTGTTCTTCTCGCTGCCACCAAGTGTGGGGGTTATGTTGTCAGTATCGGGTTGTTGAGGTCCTATACTGGGTAGCTGCCACCAGAATCTTCTTCGGGATGAGTCTCATTGTAGAGGGGGTTGTGGTTGAGAGCCGTCCTTGTTCCTCTAAGCTAAGTCACCCAGGGTGCAGTGATGCAACCAGCTTTACAGTTAAATATATTTATTAAACTAGCTTATAGTTACAAAACTTAGAAGACTGGCCCAGGCACTGCTGGCTAGCCACTATATACTAAATCTGCCAGCAAGCCTGGTGTATAGGTGTGATACATCATGAACATGAGAATAGACAGGAGGGAAATAGTTAATTTGGTGTTGTTTGTCTCATGAGACCTGGACTGGATATGAATGCATAATGTTAGTGTTCATATTACTAATTTAAGTTAGCAGTGTGTGGAGGACGTTGAGGGTAGACAATTCACTTATTTTACAAGGTGTAATTTACTTGATTTCAATTGTCAATTTTATTCTTCAAATATATGTACGAACTTAAACGTTACATTATTGCTATAAGTTGCATAATATTAACCATATCAAAGACTATTAAAAAAAAGAAAAAGAAATGATCATACATAGTTTTCCTAAACGTTGACAGATCCAGTAGACAAAATAATTCAAGCTAAAGTCAGAAAAAATAATAAATTGAGCCACAAATATATAAAATCACTAAATGCTCCATTAAAGTTTATCACACAGACCTATTTAGAGCACACAACACAATTAATTTCTTTGTAATTGTTGTATAGAGGACAAGGAATGCCCACATTGCAAACAGCTTCAACATGATAGAATAGAGCTCCATTAGTATCACCAGCACTCCCTGGCAGTGACTCCATGCCTTTATCTACACATTCATACATGGAGCGATATTGGCCATGATATGCAGACATAAGATATCCATTATACTCTCTAATCCAGTTAGGAGGACATGATGTCTTGCCAGGTATCATGAGTACTGCAGATCTGGTGGTCACATGACAGACAGCACAGGGAACATTGTGATCGTGTGTTCCTACAACAGGATATTCATATTCACTACCATAAATGAGGGATTTATAACGTGGTCCACTTCGACTGTATTTTAAAGTGTACTGTGGGTCTTTCACAAGACACAGGTAATTAGCTCCATTTCCTCTGTGTTCGAGTGATGAACCAGCAGTTATTCCAGAGTAGACTTCTTCTGTCCCATTAATGTCAGCACAAGTACTGTTTCCCCATCTAGTGTAAGTGGCCCCTCCACACTTAGGTCCAGATGGTCCTTCTTTACCACGTGGTCCTGGAAGTCCTCGTGGACCTTGCACTCCATCTCTGCCAGGAAGACCGTCTCTTCCTCTCAGAATTTCAACATAAGTACGTGAAGTATTACTTTCTTTTACAACTATATTTTCTGCTTTCAAGTCTAAATAGAAAAGTAATATTGAATTAAAAGGTAATAAACTAGTAAATCAGTAACAATTCACCTTGCAGCAATAGACAGCTTGCTAGACCCAAGAAGAATATCATAGAAGATTTCATGTTGCAAAAGTTAAAATGTAACTTCAAGCAGTTTTTTTACATACTTATATACTCGCTAACGGTCCATACTTAATTTATAGTGGTGCATACAATGATTATCACACTCACAGAGCCAAGGTTAAGTGAAATGGTGCGTGCAGAGGACTAAAAATTAATTCAATCACTACAGTTCGTGCCTGAAATCATGCGCAGAAAATCACTCACAGAAAAATGAATGAGTGCTTTACGAAATCTGATTCCTTAACACAATTAGCTAAGTATCCAATAGAAACAACACTGGAGAGTTGGATTTCAGCAACCTTGCAAGTGCTCGGGTAATATAGAAATCCTTTTGATAATTCTCCTCATATATACAAAATTGTAATAGTAGCCCTACTCTTAGGGGTGTTCACACATGAGATCATGTACGATCTTGGCTTCAAATAACACACGACAAAATTCAGATTTTAGCTAAGTAATGCGTGCACGCTGCTGTACACAAGCATTGCGCAAATTTTAGTAAATTAGATGGTTTTCTTTGAGTATTTCCGCATCACGCAAGTGTTCAATATTTCCTCTTATTGAACCTAGATTATTACTTATTATTATTACTATTATTAGTAAGTATCTACTGCTAACGCTATCACACTATTATTGTAATTTTCCTATTGGGATAAATTATCACACTGTTATTGTATTGTTACTGTCAGGAAAAAAATTATCACACATTATTGTACTATTACGATTAGGAAAGATGGGAAGGATTAACAAACCAATATATTATCCTTATTAACATTACTGAAAGTGAGTGGACTCCAGGCTAAGTGTGGGAAACAATTCCTAATACTACCAATAATGGAAGGTGTCATTACTCAGCACAGACTGAAAGTGGTTTTTATATTGCCATTTACTAGTCTGATTTATCAAATTACAGTGCCATTTTAAACCGTACACACTGGGATGGACATGATGATAATTACCAAGCTTGAAGTAAGCTGTTACATAAAGTGATAGCATGGGCAACCTGTGCCATTGGGGATCAATAGCATGGTTACTGTGGTATTAATCATACATATATTATATTAAAAGTTAACTATTTAGCTATGTTATATCAAATTTCTAAGAACTCTACTTGGAATGGCAAACCTTTTCATAATTTACTATTGATATAAATTAAACTTAAAACTAATAAAACTTTTTAAACCACCAAAATAGGTGAACTGAAACTTCCATAATTTATCTAATTATTTATACCAGGAATTAAATTGTCTTTGACATGATGCTACTAAGCATTACAAACTTGCCAAAAGTTAATTTTCTTATTAGTGGCAGATCTTGTTAGCCATAGTTATGCACATACACAACGGTATTGTTCTTACTTAAATTCATTGTCTAATAGTGAAGTCACAAAGAGAATACAATAAAAGTCTTGTGTTGTTATGTCTAGTTAACTAATATGCGTGCGTCCATTTTAAGCAATCATTTTAACAATTAATATATATATATACATAATCTATAATATAATACTTATTACAAGTGTCTGGGTGTGATATGGTGCAGGCTAATTTATTTTTATGAGCTAGAGGGAAGTGAAAAAAATAATGAGAGTGAAATATCTGCTGTGTGTAATAAGTGGTTATTTATGCTAGATAACTTCATTGCAGTAGTTTGTACAATCCTAAAATACAGAGATAGTGAGTGAAGATACAGTGTAACTATGATGCAAAAAAAAGCTCTGTCTTTCTAAATAGCAGCCTACAAGTTATTTATAAACTTCCCAGCATAAATGTTAACTACAGAACTGCACAGAAAAGTAAACACTCATTAAAAACATGAGAAACAAAAAATGGCTGAGCAAATATGGAAGTCCACATAACTTGCCATAAATTAAACAAAATAATTCTAGCTAAAGTCAGAAAAATACTAAATTGAGCCACAAATATATAAAATCACTAAATGCTCCATTAAAGTTTTATCACACAGACCTATTTAGAGCACACAACACAATTAATTTCTTTGTAATTGTTGTATGGAGGACAAGGAATGCCGACATTGCAAACAGCCTCAACATGATAGAATAGAGCTCCATTAGTATCACCAGCACTCCCTGGCAGGGACTCCATGCCTTTATCTACACATTCATACATGGAGCGATGGTGGCCATGATATTCAGACATAAGATATCCATAATACTCTCTAATCCAGTTAGGAGGACATGATGTCTTGCCAGGTATCATGAGGACTGCAGATCTGGTGGTCACATGACAGACAGCACAGGGAACATTGTGATTCCTACAACAGGATGTTGATATTCACTACCATATATGTGGGATTTATCGATTGGTCCACTTTGACTGTATTTTAAAGTGTACTGTGGGTCTTTCACAAGACACAGGTAATTAGCTCCATTTCCTCTGTGTTGGTATGAAGAACCAGCAGTTATTCCAGAGTACACTTGCTCTGTACCTGCAATGCTTGCACAAGTACTGTTTCCCCATCTAGTGTAAGTGGCCCCTCCATACTTAGGTACAGGTGGTCCTTCTTTACCACGTGGTCCCGGATGTCCTCGTGGACCTTGTACTCCATCTCTGCCAGGAAGACCATCTCTTCCTCTCAGAATTTCAACATAAGTACGTGAAGTATTACTTTCTTTTACCACTATATTTTCTGCTTTCAAGTCTAAATAGAAAAGTAATATAGAATTAAAAGGTAATAAACTAGTAAATCAGTAACAATTCACCTTGCAGTAATAGACAGCTTGCTAGACCCAAGAAGAATATCATAGAAGACTTCATGTTGAAAAAGTTAAAATGTAACTTCAAGCAGTTTTTTTACATGCTTTTATACTCGCTAACGGTCCGTACTTAATTTATAGTGGTGCATACAATGATTATCACACTCACAGAGCCAAGGTTAAGTGAAATGGTGCGTGCAGAGGACTAAAACTTAATTCAATCACTACAGTTCGTGCCTAAAATCATGCGCCGAAAATCATTCACAGAAAAATGAATGAGAGTTTTACGAAATCTGATTACTTAGCACAATTAGCTAAGTATCCAATAGAAACAACACTGGAGAGTTGGATTTCAGCAAGTTTGCAAATGCTAGGATAACATCATAATTCGTTATGATAATTCTCCTCATTTATCCAAAACTGTAATAGTAGCCCTACTCTCAGGGGTAATCAAAGATAGCTTAAATTGACACACGACAAAATTCAGATTTTGGCTAAGTAGTGTGTGCACGTTGCTGTGAATAAGCATTATTCACATTCTTTGTAAATTGGATAGTTTTCTTTGAGTATTTCCGCATCACGCAAGTGTTCAATATTCTCTCATATTGAACACTCCAACTGGATAACTGTATTTTTTAATGTATGGTGGAGTTATCTCTGAACAATGAAGCTTTGAAGCGTGACCATTTTACTGATTGGAAAAATATACAATGTAAAACAAACAAACAAATTATTACACTTGTTGCACAATATAGGGATGACATTTCACCCTCACGCTTATACTGTCACTCATCTGCAGCTCATGAAAATACTAGCATGTGCTCTTAAAATATCGACACATAACGTATACTTCCTCATGCAACCATATGTAAGTATATACATATATACTTACATATATATTTAAGCACATGCCTTAGCTTAAAGGTTTATCAGAATATGTCTCAATATAGAAAGTAGCTGAACAAAAATATTTATTAAAGCAAATATAAACATCAAAGTGTATGTTTTATGTTGCATTTCAGGATATTGAACCTACAGGAAAATACATTTGACATTCATGTTAACACAATCGACCTACATCTCCTGGCGACAACTTCGATCGAAACCGAATAGTTTTAAATGTATAGGTGCAATTATTGTGCCATGGAGGAACGTGAATAACTATAGAATAGTCACACTATAGCAGATGAGGCTATAAGTCTTTGAGTCACTTTTCACATGGTTAAATTTGGTTTGGTCTATACCAACAAATCTTTGTTACCTTGCTCAGGTTGGTCAATTGTATTCAGTAATAGCTTATAGTTAATAACACAATCAATGTGAAAATGTAATTGTATACTTAGGATCAGCAAAATTGTGATTAGTAATGTGTGTCAGAACAAAGTGGAACAACAACTTCCAACAGTTTGTAATCGTAGATTACAAACTGTTAAAAAGGATAACAATCAACAAATACTTCTATGACATATTTTAGTGACATTAGTAAGGCTGTCCAAAAGCTGATTGATGCCTGAATGGCACACTAAATATGACAGGAGAATTCATAAAATCACTATAAAAGTCAAATACTTTTCGAAAAAAGTAATCAATAATAATTGCATTGGAGGCAGATTGCTGTTAGTCATCAAAGTTTAAAGGCAAATTATTCTATATCATTATCTTCCACATTAGACTTTCATCAAAGAAGATTAGAAATCTTGAAAATTTGTTCAAATTATACCGACTGAAGGATTAGCTGACATCACAATTTCCATTACAAAATGTCAGCGATATATATAAGCCATATTTTAATTACTCAAGCAAGAAAATTCTTAGGGACGTTCAGGACCTACCAAACAGATACTGACTGAGGGACATGCCCATCAGGAAGGCATGCCTTAACACTCAAGAACATTATCATGCATACACTACTGGTGACAATACCTTACCTAATTTCATGTCATAATTGTACTCATGAGTGTGGCATACTATATTTATCATCATGTTCATCACTATAAATTGTAATGTATGTTTGTCAAGTTGAAGATGATTAACCTCTCTTAATCTGTGAACGGGTTCTGGGGATGAATCCTGGCATCTAACCATAACTACTCCTTGGTAGGGTCTACAATGATGGCACAGTACCCGTTTTCCCTGCCCTGAACTGTTGTAAGTGCATCTCCGAGCTTAATTAGAAATTAGCTAGTAATCTCTCTTCCTCCTGGTCCTTCGAATAAGACTACTGCTTGGGGAATTTATGCCTCCCTCAAGATGAGTTATTTACATAATTATATTTTGTCCTGTCCTAAACTCATTACTAACTCTATTACAAAACATTCTACGGGAATTACTTGGCCCTAGTTTGACAGTTAGACAGTAAATAGAGAAAATTGGCTCGTCTTAGCACATCAGCATAGCTCATAAACAAAGAGCAAACTTTTTGTGGAAGTGACTTATCTAGTTTCAGTTCCGCTATGAACTGTTTGATCTCTATAAAGGTACTTATATATACAAGCATTGTTGCTTTGTGGTAATGTTCTCTATATCTAAATTAATGATACTTTTGGTACTATCGCAGTGGGGATCCTACACGCCCCAACAACTGTAACTGGCTAGCGTTGATTCTCATGAGCACGTGGAGAATCCCAACAAAAAAAGACTTAAGAGTTAATACTCATGTTCCTAAAGCAGTACACCTCATGCTTGCTTTTTTTTCTTCTGAACTATCTCTGCTTTTCTTATTCGCCTCCATTCCTTTCTTCAGCTCATTCTTCTTGAATCATGGAGTTCATTATCCTCCTTTGTCTATCTCTCCTGCATCTGAATATCTATCCCTATATCCTGATTATGAACTAGGGTTTTGTCAAAACTTTTACCATCACTTTCATACTTTCGCCTTCCTTTTAGAGACCATGCTACCTTTATTTGCAAACTTCACGTGCATTTTAGTTACAATTAATTGCCTTCTACTGAAGATGATGACAATATACCCCATCAGGTAAAGATTATGCCTACAAAACTGTATAGGACCATGAATTATTCATGAATACATCCATCATCATTGTCTTCATAGTCATCGTTACTGACACACACGAATACAGTTATATAGATTACTTATTATTATTATTATTATTATTATTATTATTGTTATAATTATTACTATTATTAGTAAACATCTACTGCTAACACTATCACACTGTTATTGTATTTTTCCTATTGGGAAAAATTATCACACTGTTATTGTATTGTTACTGTCAGGAAAAATTATCACACTATTATTGTACTATTACTATTAGGAGAGATTAAAGCACTATAATTGTATTGATTCATTGGGAAGGATTAACAAACCAATATAGTATATGTGTGAAACAATTCCTAATACTACCAATAATGGAAGGTGTCATTACTCAGCACAGACTGAAAGTGGTTTTATATGGTGATTTACTAGTGTGATTTATCAAATTACAGTGCCATTTTAAACCGTACACACTGGGATGGACATGATGATAATTACCAAGCTTGAAGTAAGCTGTTACATAAAGTGACTGGACTTCACTCTATGTGTGGGAATCACTTATTACATGGAAAAAGTTATTGGTCAGCTTGACTAAGAAGAATTATTGTATGACTCTATACACATGTAATCCATCAAACTTCAATTCCAAATTAAAACTCTAAACATAAATAGGGAAGGACTAGCCGCCCAAGGGATTTTGCATTGATACTAATATTAAATGAGTATGTGCACTGATAGTCACTCTAATTATGTTCATTAGAAGTTTTATACGAGTATGAGATTTAGTGGGATACATAAGGATATTATGAGAATAGCTATTGATGCATCTTGAAAAAAGATCGAGAGAAATGTATAGCTGGTAAAGTTGTGAGTATCAACAAATAACTACGAATCATAGTGTGAGAATTAGAACAGTACCAGTGAACATAGCACTAAAAGTATGTGAAATTATATAATATTATTAGGTCAAGGTAAATAGTTTTTATTAAAAACTGAATGCTAATCCATAAGATAGAAATTATGATGTCACGTAGTAGTTGATTTTTACTTGGCGAACGAACGTGTACTATAAGCCAAGTCTTTTACTTGATTTTATACCCATCACAAATACAATAAACCTTGATATAATTGAAGAGGACAGAATATTTGTAATTGGGAATGCACGAATTCAGTGTTATACAACATGTACACTATGAAATACCTTGGGTCACACGCATTGCTACAAGTGTAGCTCAAGTGGGAATGCGTTCCGTAAAGACTCTGCTGTAAGAATTAAGTTAAGTAACTAAAACAATAAAAAATCCTAATGAAAATTTTGATTCGATTTCAAAGTGGTTAATTAAGAATTGTAACACTCACTCCAAAGCATCATCAGCAGGTGCACATTAATTAAACTGACAAATATGTAAGCCATATTTTAGGGCATTACAATCAGTTGTTAGTGTAAATGACAAATGCCAATTTAATTCTGTACAACTTTATGTTGTGTATGCCCATTTTCCACTAGCCTGGCCTTTCTAATATGACACGTTACTGTTTTGTACATATCCACAGGTGTTGATACAAATCTGCTTTATCTGTGTATCAATAGAAATATGCATTTTTCACCTTTAATATAAACTGGTGTGTTGATATTGGGGCATACTGAAAGCACAAAAGTCAAGCTGGAGATTCATCAAAACAGCTCATTACTTAAAGTTCATTCAATCTACTAAAAGACCAGAGCTGTTCAGAGTAAATAAAAATATGTCAAGGGGAAAAGTTATAAACTGGAGTACTTGGCTTATCACTATCGGTACCTTTAGTGTATCTTTCGATTTGGCTGACTCTTATACAAAAGAGTTAATGAATTTGAATTCATCTACTCAGTCCTGCTTAAACAACGAGATATCTACTTGTCCAGTATGGGCCTCTTGCAATGAGTTGGACAATGTTTGCAGATGTCTACCAAAAAATAAATATATACTTCTATGTGATCCAGAAGGAATGAAGAACTATGTCTTATCATGCTATTGTGTAACTTATAACATAAAGCTCGGTATAGTTGAAGTTGGGCCATGTCTGTACAATTGTGACAGTGTGAAGAAGAACAAAGTCAGTATAAAAACCTATTACCTTCTACCTAGCAATGCCAGTAGCAATGCCAGTGACTGGAATGAAGCCATGTGTGGCATGTATAACAGAACTGGTACTCTGTGTGGACAATGTGTGAACAATACATACTTGCCTGCTTATTCCTATGACATGACTTGTACAACTTGTGGTAGTAGACTAACTAGTCTCATCAAGTACATCACTGTGGCTTATGGTCTACTCACACTGTTCTGTGTGATAGTTGTAGCTACTAGATTAAATGTTGCTTCTTCTCCACTTCAAGGATATGTCTTTTTTTGTCAAATTCTTTCATGTCCGATTTTTGCACGAAACATTTTGTTCTACTTGGGAGATGGACCAGAAGCAACCTATTACCAAATTGTCCCTCAGCTATTAGGAATACTTTATGGAATATGGAATCTAGATTTCTTACGTTGGTTCAATTTGGACATTTGCTTTGAAGTCCATTCCATAACAGTATTCTCTCTAGATTTCTTTGTGGCTTTGTATCCTCTGCTGCTTATGATCCTAATATATTGGGTTATAACTCTGTATGATTCTAATAACAGAGTGATAAGAGTAATATTTTCTCCCATTGAGGTCATCTTTACACATTACAAATGGAATTGGAATGCCAAGTCGTCCATAATACATGCATTTGCTACTTTCCTTATTCTTTCCAATGTAAAGTTTCTAAATGTTTGTTATGATCTCCTAGTGCCTGTCACCATATGTGATCCATCTATAAATGGAACGTGCAGGCATGCTTTGTTCAATGATGCCATAGTACCATACTTTAGATCTCACCACATTCCATATGCTGTGTCAGCACTTTTCGTGTTGGCAGGGTTTGTCGCTCTTCCCATATTGATTCTGGCACTTTATCCTTTCAAATTATGTCAAAACCTGCTAGGAACGATTCCACAAAGACATCAGATAATACTACATGCATTCATGGACTCCATTCAAGGATGCTACAAGGATGGAACAGAGCTTGATGGCAGAGATTGTAGGTGGTTTTCTGCTGTGCCATTTTTAGTCAGACTAATAATCTTTGCTCTGTTTGCCATTAGCAAGTCTATGTCTGTGTTATGATATTAGTTTTGTACACCATATTACTAATTGTTGTTGAGCCACACAAACCTCAATTTAAGCACCTTTCTCATCACTCTATCATTTTTATACTCCTTCTCTGTTGTTGCATCATGTGTGCTGAAGGATTGAGCTCAGGTATGTCTATTGCCTTATTTTTTTATGCCATAGTATGCATGACAGGCCTAGTTCAGCTTGCTTACATGTCAGCTTATATGTGTATTAATTTGAAACACTATATTTTCAATTAGTAAGCAAGTTGCATATGTTGTGGACAAAACATGTAAATGTACTTTCTATTTCATGTCATCATTGAATGGATATTTGACTAATCAGTAAATGTTCACAAATATAGATATAGTTTGTTTGTTTTTCAATAATAAGATTAGAATATCACTCCAAGTACTAAAATTAAACTTGAGCAAAACAAATTTTATAAAATATTTTTATGATATCAAAGGTTTGCTTGTCAGTAGTTGTTGGAGTAAAAAGTATTGCATTTTTGATATTTTTTTCCTTATATTTAATGTTGATAACTATATTTATTCCAGGCTAGTTATCTTCACAACTTTATCTTTAGGTAAGTGACCTAGTTATCACAGTGTTACCTCATGGAGGTAGGTAATGTCAAGCTCACTACCTTAGTAGTTACAGCAGGCCTTACTTACCTGTTTACAGGGATATTACAGCTACCTTACTCTAGTGGAGCCTACCCAACCTGGTCAGAGCAGCTGCTAAAATATCAGCTGGGGGTACTGGGAGCCCCTTGAGCTTTACCAACAAACTACTTCAGTCAAGATATCTAGCTTGGAATAAACCACTTATTACACTAGTCAGAGTGATATGGCTAGATATTTCACTCTCAGGCTTTATTTTCACTCCCCTCTGCTCTGAAAATAATTAGCCTGCACATGAAATATTTCACCATATCACACTCTGACTCATGTAATAAATACTATATATATAATATACAATAGTACACTATATTTCGGCAGGCATACTGCTGTCTTCATCAGGTTACAAAACAATTATGAAAAGTGTAGATACGAAAAAACGACCACTACCTTTTAGGGCAAAATGGGTGAAAGTTGGCAAGTGAAAAAAAAACTTAAGTGTTAAATTAGATGTGTTAAATTTGATGTATTAAAACGATGTCTGAAAGATTCCAATTGTTTAAATAAAAAAATGAAACAAATAGATAAGTAAACAATTAAATAAATAAATGAAGGATAAATTAATAATAAATAATTAAAATTAAATAAATACTAATAAATGAAACTGATTTTTTTAATGACATTGAAATCTCTTACAAGAGGTAAGAATACCGACTGTTTGTGTATTCATGAATAATTCATGAGCTATGCGAAGTTGGTAAAGCAGAATTGTTACCTGAATGGGAAATGCAAAGGGGATAAAAGATAGAGTAGTTAGTACTAGTCTGGTGTAGCCAGACCTTTCATTTAACCGCTATGCGGAGAAAAGTCTAGGGACAATGATGCACCTTGGCTGTTCTAGAGCCAAGATTTTGGGATGTGGTTAGTTAACATTTTTTTGTCGTCTCCTAGGCAGCCCTCAGTGAAATGGTTTGGTATCTTACCACAAGTGTACATAACGGAGCTCGTGATCCTGAACTATCAAAGTGCTGGTGATTGCTGCGCCTGCACTAAATACATTGTGGTTGTACTCGGGTCACCTCGTCCAGCAAATCGTGGCACCGTAACAGTAATTAGATAACCACTACCACATTCCTCTAGAACAGCCAAGGTGCATGATTGTCCCCAGACCCTTTATCCCCGTAGTGGTTAGGTAAAGGGTCTGGATAGCCAGACCAAGTTAGTACCATGTAAGGTTTCAATCCCGACCGTCTGCTCCGCAAGTTGCACATTTAACATTGAACCATCCTGAACTAGCACTTCGTGAACCTAGAGTGCCTTATTAAAATATTATAACCACTTTTTTGATATTTTACCCCACAGGTCTTGCCGTGTCCATTAGCTGCTCTAGGGTGTCTGTATCTATGAATAATTCATTCACTGAAGAGAGAATTCACACCTAATATTTTTATTTTTATTTATATCATTATCTCTCACAAGTTAGTGTTTTCTTCATTATTCAATCAATACGACAGTTTTAAATTTTCAAATAAAAAATAACATTAAAAATTTGTTATGGGGTGAATAATATAAACTTCACAAATACACCTGAGCTAAATGAAAGCTAGAATCATATATGATATCAAATGAAAACAGATCCAGTAATGTTGGCTAAATTTGAAGAAAAGTATTTGTAGAAAATAAACCGCAACACAAGCACAATAACAAGTTAAATGTGGCCTGTATTAATGTTTTTGATGAAACAGACCAAAATATATATTCATTTGGTGCACACCACACAATTAATCTCTTTGATATTGGAGGACAAGGAATGCCGACACTGCAAACAGCCTCAACATGATAGAATAGAGCTCCGTTAGTACTACTAGAACTTCCTGGCAGTGACTCCATGCCTTTATCTACACATTCATACATGGAGCGATGGTGGGAAAAACTGGAAGACATGAGATATCCACAGTACTCTCTGGTCCAGTTTGGAGGACATGTGGTCTTGCCAGGTATCATGAGTACTGCAGATCTGGTGGTCACATGACAGACAGCACAGGGAACATTGTGATCATGTGTTCCTACAATAGGAAACTCATATTCAGTTCCATAAATGTAGGATTTATAACGTGGTCCACTTGCACTGTACTGTAAATTGTACTCTGGGTCTGTTACAAGACATAAGTAATTAGCTCCATTTCCCTTGTGTTCGTATGATGAACCAGCAGTTATTCCAGAGTAGACTTCTTCTGTCCCATTAATGTCAGCACAAGTACTGTTTCCCCATCTAGTGTAAGTGGCCCCTCCAGACTTAGGTCCAGGTGGCCCTTCTTTACCACATGCTCCTGGAAGTCCTCGTGGACCTTGCACTCCATCTCTCCCAGGAAGACCTTCTCTGCCTCTCAGAATTTCAACATAAGTACGTGAAGTATTGCTTTCCTTTACAACTATATTTTCTGCATTAGACCCTGCAAATAAAGAGAATCAACCTACTTAAAAAAAATGAAAATATTATCTTACAGTGAATGATACACACAGTCAGAGTTACGACAAACATGCTGTATTATTAGATGTAATGATGGAGATATTATGGTGGCTAAAACACTTCATTGGCTTATATACCCTGTCAATAAATTAATTAACTTATCTTAATGATTTCTTAACACACACAAATAGCCTAGATTTTAGAAATGGCGCGTGTAGACTTATCTGAACTCTCTAAGTAGTTCTTGAAAGGTGCTACTATCACGTAGTAATAATCAAACTCTGGGAGAAAGTGCATGCACATATCAATGAATAACCTCAAATTCTACCAGTTTACTCACAGTCACACGATTTGTAGTAAGATCTCATTTAAGTAGGTAGTGGATCATGAGTGGAAATGACAAGATAAGACGTTATCCGTCCCAAATATGTTCAGGTCAGTTCAACGACTGCATGCGCTGAGCAGTAGTCTACTGGAAACAGCGAATGCACATTCTAAAGTCATTGAGCCACCTTGACTTTTTTAGTTATAAATACTTAAAATATAATTTGTAAATATCACTAAATGTCACCAGTCACAACCATACTGGTTAGATGGCTTACTAAAAGCTTGCAAAAGAGCAGTTGTGAAATTAACTTGTGATCTGCTTATCACAAACAGCTATAGGAGAAAGGCAACTGAGCTGATCTCTTTGAAGCAAGTAGAAACTTGAATGCTAACAGCTAATAATATTTATTTGTTGGTGAACTGTTCACTGCTAGATTTTTTTTTGCGCTATTCTTAAGCAACATACAACACTTTTACAAACACTTGTTTAATAGATATACCAACACAAGACTTACATTCATGACTAGACTATTAGACAATGAACTTTCAAGTAAGAACAATTCATAGAACACATAGCTGTGACAAGCTGCACCTTATTATGTAGTTTGCGTGCATAATTCAATTCTAATCAAGTATAGGACATGACTTGTCCAGTTATGTCTGCAAAAGTAATCGATCTGGCACACTGTGTGGTTCCTGTAAGAACAATCACTCTGTATTCTGGCATCTGCCCCACCTCATCGCTCAAGTGAACTTAGAACTTTTATGTTATTGCTATATTTTATTGTTGTATTATTTCATGTTGTAAACATGTTTTCCATACTTCCGTTGTTTGTGCAATCACTTGTTTTGTTGATTAAGTTTTGATTGTTTGTTCACAGAGTCATGTGTTATATGTGCCTGCGCTACAGTGAGAACGAAACGCTGTAGTGCAGGAAGTCACGTCATCGTGTGTCATATTGTGGGTGTGTTCCCAATTCTCTATATAAGCATTGTGCATCATTTTAAGTTTAGTTCTACCTCGTGCCTTACACTTTTTAGACATAGATTTAAAACTCTATTCAGTCAATTGTTGGGGCTGGGGAAGAACTCTGGTGGCAGCGTACCTTGCGCCCTCCTCGAGTCCATGAGTAAAGTGAATCTCCTCCACAAAAGCCCACATACTTCATAAAACTTGAAATGATCAGAGATATGTACTTGTCTAGAAAAAACCTGATGTGCATGGTAAATTAAATAACCATCTGGTAGAAGTCACTACCAATACTGGAATTTTTAATCTTTTTTATTAATGCAAATAATAATAACAAAACAATCTAATGTAGAATACTATGATTAATAATTGACCAAGCAGTCACTAAGTCTACGACTTTTTAATGCAATTATTTTGATTATTATAGCAATGCTACATTAAAAAAAAATTTTTAAATCCTTGCTAGCTTACAATTTTGTTGTTGTTGTTGGTGTAGTGGTGCTGCTGTATTAATCATAATGGATTACTAAATACAAAGTATGATCCAGTGATGCAGCTACTACCAAAAGTAATAGCTCAAGAAAGCTATTAATGATATAGCAACATTTACTTGATGACTTGGTCCTAGACTCTCCTCTATATGAAGTATTGTAAACTTCGTTTTTGTGATTGTCTGGTCCTGTCTACTGGGGAATACCTTCCAAGTACTACTAAAAATGGCAAAATCAGGTAGACTTTATGTGGAAGGAGGACCTGGTAGCGGTTGTTTCAATAACATCTTTGCAACATTCAAAGAACATCGCAATTTTGCTCAAATGTTTTCTCTAGAATCAGCAAACCTAATTCTATGATCCTTTAATCACTGCTTTCACTTTCATAGTAGCTCGTGAGCAACAAGTTGAAATTACATTATCTGAGCATACTGCTCTATAATTAGTTCTGGTTAGTTCAGTTACAGCACACATCAATAAGATGCCTAATGGAGCACATTTGTAAAGCTAATGGGTCACTTCAGTTGCCTCTACACCACTTTTAACTCAAAAGCCAATAACACAGTCTGCCTGGAATGAGTTTGTTCAACCATGCTAATGTGGTAAGAGGAATGCAGTTTCAGAAACTAGGAATCAATTAAGGTGATATGACTGTAGTAGCCAAGATCCATGAAAACATTGACGCCCAGAATTGTTCAGGAAGCTTTACAGTGACCAAACACAGTGGTAGTAAAAATAACTATTATATACTTATACAATACAATAGCTGGCTAAACTAAAAAAGAAAAGAAAAAAGAATAGATCAATGACCAAAAGAGAAGGTAATCAACATGAAATTAGTTGTCAGAAAATGAACACTACCTAAGTCTATTTGCTACACACAACACAGTTTATTTCTTTGACGTTATCATAAGGAGGACAAGGAATGCCGACATTACTAACAGCCTCAACTTGAAAGAATAGAGCTCCATTAGTATCACCAGCACTCGGAAGTGACTCCATGCCTTTATCTACACATTCATACATGGAGAGATGGTGGCCATGATAGTAAGACCGTCTCTTCCTCTCAGAATTTCAACATAAGTACGTGAAGTATTACTTTCTTTTACAACTATATTTTCTCCTTTCAAGCCTAAATAGAAAAGTAATATAGAATTAAAAGGTAATAACTAGTAAATCAGTAACAATTCACCATGCAGCAATAGACAGCTTGCTAGACCCAAGAAGAATATCATAAAAGACTTCATGTTGAAAAAAGTTAAAATGTAACTTCAAGCAGTTTTTACATACTTTTATACTCACTAACGGTCCATACTTAATTTATAGTGGAGCATACAATGATTATCACACACACAGAGCCAAGGTTAAGTGAAATGGTGCGTGCAGAGGCCTAAAAATTAATTCAATATCTACAGTTCGTGCCTGAAATCATGAGCACAAAGTCACTCACAGAAAAATGAATGAGTGTTTTACGAAATCTGATTCCTTAGCACAATTAGCTAAGTATCCAATAGAAACAACACTGAAGAGTTGGACTTCAGCAAGCTTGCAAGTGCTCGGATAATATCATAATTCGTTACGATAATTCTCTTCATTATTATCCAAAACTGTAATAGTAGTCCTACTCTCAGGGGTATTCAAACATAGCTTCAATTGACACATGACAAAATCCAGATTTTGGCTAAGTAGTGTGTGCACGTTGCTGTAAGTAAGCATTATTCACATTCTTTGTAAATTGGATAGTTTTCTTTGAGTATTTCCGCATCACGCAAGTGTTCAATATTCTCTCATATTCAACACTCCAACTGGATAACTGTATTTTTTTAATGTATGGTGGAGTTATCTCTGAGGAATGCTGATTTGGGGAGCCCCTAAAGCGATTTGCAGCCAACTTTACACCATGATTTACCAAACCTAGTACAATCTACTGCAGTGAAGATATCTAGAAGTAAAGTTCAAAGAGGTCAATCCGTGTCCACCTCCGGAGGCTACATTAAAATGTTAGCATTAGTGCTGGCACAAGAAATTAGGGGAACTTTTGGAATAATGCCAGGAAAAAAATAATGGCAAAGAGGAGAGACGTTTGCAGTTAGGTCTTACAAACTTAGCGGACTTGGTTATTTTTTATTCTACTAATCGCTGTGGTAAGTTATCTTGGTTAATGCACTGTTCGTTATAGTTATATGCCATATGTAACAGAAATGTTCTTAAAAATCCACAGTTTATACTTCATAGGTTACATTACAGGAATATTTAGATGCATACATAGGAAGCTATACAGTGACCAAACACAGTGGCAGTAAAAATAACTATTATATACTTATACAAAACAATAGCTGGCTAAACTAAAAAAAAGAAAAAGAAAAAAAGAATAAATCAATGACCAAAAGTGAAGGTAATCACAATGAAATTAGTTGTCAGAAAATGAACACTACCTAAGTCTATTTGCTACACACAACACAGTTTATTTATTTGACGTTATCATAAGGAGGACAAGGTCGACATTGCAAACAGCTTCAACATGATAGAATAGAGCTCCATTAGTATCACCAGCACTCCCTGGCAGTGACTCCATGCCTTTATCTACACATTCATACATGGAGCGATGTTGGCCATGATATTCAGACATAAGATATCCATAATACTCTCTAATCCAGTTAGGAGGACATGATGTCTTGCCAGGTATCATATTGTGTTCATGAGTTCCTACTATTGGATGTTCATATTCAGTTCCATAAATGTAGGATTTAGCAGATGGTCCACTTTGACTGTATTGTAAAGTGTGCTGTGGGTCATCCACAAGACACATGTAGTTAGCTCCATTTCCTTTGTGTTCGTGTGATAAACCAGCAGTTATTCCAGAGTAGACTTCTTCTGTCCCATTAATGTCAGCACAAGTACTGTTTCCCCATCTAGTGTAAATGGCCTCTACAGACTTAGGTCCAGGTGGTCCTCCTTTACCACGTGGTCCTGAAAGTCCTCGTGGACCTTGCACTCCATCTCTGCCAGGAAGACCGTCTCTTCCTCTGAGAATTTCAACATAAGTACGTGAAGTATTACTTTCTTTTACAACTATATTTTCTGCTTTCAAGCCTAAATAGATAAGTAATTTACGAACAAATGCATTTCTGCAGCTACATTAAACACTGATATTTAGTTTGCGAAAAAAAGTTAAAATTAATATTTCAGAAATGCTCCAAGATGTTTAAATATGGAGATAAGCCAAACATTAAAATTAAACAATACGTGAACAATTTGGCCAATACTGCTAAAATTAATACATGCAAAAAAATTAAACTAACAAAATTGGAAGAGAAAATTACTTAGTCGTCACACTTATGCTGCGTAGTCCACTAATACAAATAATCTCAAGGATTTTTAATGCAAATATTTGTCATTACAGTTTGTTTGTATATAATGTAGTTCAATCTTTTTGAGTTCAAATTTATGATCTTTGAGTAGTTGTACTGTATAATTATGTATAATAATATACTGTACAATTCTGTGATGTGTTTACCACCATAAGTCATTGCTTGTAAGAAACACTGTAACAATATGGCAGCGTTTAGGATATTTCTGTGTAGACTATGACCCACAACTTACTTGCGTGTTTAGCACTCACTTCTAACTGCAAGTGCACGTTCTACATTGAGACGTCTGATATTCATGAACAGTGTGAATAAAGCTTCAGCAAATGTAATCATTTAGCAAATAAAAGCTAACTTTTGGCATTAAAAAAAAGTCATATTTGATTTAATTTGTGCATGCCTTTCATTCCTATTCTATTAACACGGCAAGTAAATTTCCCATTCAAAATGTATGGGGGAATTCACTGTTCAATTGAACTAGCACAGGTAGAGTGAAACAGCATGTAACTAGGTGAAATAGCATAACTAAGTGAAACACTGTGGTAGCTAAACGAAATAGGGGTAAGTGCGCATGTGTGCAACTCAAGCCTTGGAAATGTACAGTTAGGGTACTTTCTAGCAGGAGTTTCTTTAGCCTGAACGGCCTACCTGTATGGATGAGAAGTCGTAGGCTGAAAATGAAGTTCAAGAGGAAACCAATCCAAAAATAAAGAGATAGTGAGATACAGTGTAACTATGATGCAAAAAAAGCTGGCCTACTATTAGCGAGTGATAGCATGGGCAACCTGTGCTATTGGGGATCAATAGCACGGTTATCGTATTATTACTCATACATGTTAAAATTTAACTATTTAGCTATGTTTATCACATTTCTAAGAACTCTACTTTGAATGGCAAACCTTTTCATGATTCACTATTGATATAAATTATAACTACACTAATATACAAACGTTTTAAACCACCATAATAGGTTAACTGAAACTTACATAATTTATTTATTTATCCCTTAGAATTAAATTGTCTTTGACATGACGCTACTAAGCATTACAAAACTTGCCAAAAGTTAATTTTCTTATTAGTGGCAGATCTTGTTAGCCATAGTAATGCACGTACACAACAGCATATTGTTCTTACTTGAAATCCATTGTCTATTATGAGCCAAAGGTAAGTGAAAAAAAATGAGAGTGAAATATCTGCTGTGTGTAACAAGTGGTTTATTCTATGCTAGATAAATTCATTGCAGTAATTTGTACAAGAGTTGGTAACTCATGGTGTAAATTTGGCTGTAAACTCTCTAGAGGCTCCCTAAACCTCCAGCTGTTAGTTTAGCAGCACTTCCAACCTGGTTGGGCAGGCTTCACTCAATAAACGACCAGGGTTTGCCCCCTTTTATATTACTTGGTAACTAAATACAAAAGAACTACTTCTTTTTAATGTTAACCCTCTCGTTCCCAAATTGTTTGGACGCGCGCGGAAAAATCTAATCTTCCACCGCGGAATAGTGCATTACCGTTTTATTTTTTTAACTCGATGCTGGCTGGGAAAACCCCATAGCAACCATATATCACTAAATAGACCAAGAGTTTGGGATTCCCCTCATTTTTTGATTGAGAAAATTGAATAATATTTAAGCCATCTACTAATATTTCAAAAAAAAAAAATTTTTTCCCCCAAAAAATCCACTTTTCCCATCAATAAAAAAATAAAATAAAATAGAAATAATATTGTTTGATGCATTTTATACCAATATTATATTAGTTCAACAATAAAATATGTTGTTTGTTGTGTGTGGTGCTGATTGTGATCATGTAGGAGACATCTATGAGTGTCCACAAGGAACGTATGCCATCGGACGTCGAGCTCCACTACAAAACAATTTCATATACATAAAAACACAAACAACAAAGATATTTGTAATACAAACAACAAATTATTCATGATCCTATATAATTGCAACTTTATGATGTATTGTATGCGGTTTCATACAGGATTTTTGTTTGGGGTGGGGCTCCGAGTGTACTTCGCCACACCCATTTTTTTGAACCTACACTACTTTGATGCACATCTTTGCATACGAGTCTATACTTCACACTGATGATCAGTGTTCGGTCCTATGCACTAAATGGCTCAGTTATGATAGGAACATAATGGGATACAAAATCGGACTAAAAATAAATGCTTCCTAAATGTTCATTTCTATTCAACTCCCAAAATTCTAGGGGGGAACCCAGCGCTAGCCTCCCACTGTATGAACCCTGGTATGTATACTCCACACTGTACATGAGAGAAACAATCGTTGTATTGAGAAAGTGTAATTTGAAAATGAAAAGCAGTACAAGCACACACGTGGAATTCAACTTACCCGGCATGGATGGTGGCACAGACTGAACGATCCCTCCCATAGGATCCGGAACCTCCATACAATACCAAAAAAACACAAGACAACAATGATATTTGTAACATAACAGCTGGCCTCGCTGAATTGCCCCCCCCTCCCCCGTCATTACTTTTCACTGACATTCTTGTACCATAACCCCCCCTCCCCCGTCATTACTTTTCACTGACATTCTTGTACCATAACCCCCCCTCCCCCGTCATTACTTTTCACTGACATTCTTGTACCATAACCCCCCCTCCCCCGTCATTACTTTTCACTGACATTCTTGTACCATAACCCCCCCTCCCCCGTCATTACTTTTCACTGACATTCTTGTACCATAACCCCTCCCCCCAGCCCTAGCTGGACACCCAAATATCAGTAAGTTGAAATGAAATTCAACTTACCCGGCATGGATGATGTCACAGACCGAAAAAGACCACCGAGTTCGTTCTCTCTCAGGTTGGATCCGGAAGTGCCACATACTGTTTGTTCATGGTTGCTCTCTCTCTCTTTCCACAAATGCACGCACACACATACACATACACACACACACACAAGAAAAAAGAAGCTACAGGTGAATACAGATCATAAAAATAAATGTATAATTTATTATACATAAATTGACTGGTGTACACACACACACACATGAAATTCAACTTACATGGGCATAGTAGTCTCGATCCAAAAAGATCCAGAGTTCCCTCCCAGGTTGTATACGGAAGTGCCACATACTGTTTGTCCACGGTTGCTCTCTCTCATTCCACAAATGCACACACACACACATACACACACACACACACACTAGAAAAAAGAAGATACAGGTGAATATAGATCATAAAAATAAATGTATAATATAAATTGACTGGTGTACACACACACATACATGAAATTCAACTTACATGGGCATAGAAAAGACCCCCCCTCCCCGAGTTCGTTCCCTCCCCGGTTAGATCTGGAAGCGCCAGAATAACATTTCAACTCCACGCACACACATATACATCGAGTGTGAAGCTCCACTACAACACCACAAAAACACAGACAACGACAACGACAATAACAATACATATTACAACTTTTGGGATGTTCAGGGGGGGGGGGGGAGCAGCCACAAATATCAAAGTCTGTGGTCCTTCACACAAAAGATTATGGAATATCAATGGGTGTGTTGTCATCTTTCTTCCACTCTCCCCCTACCTCATCCACCCGACTCTTGTTCTTCGATTCCCGCCTTCTCCGACCGCGAGGACGTCCAGAACTCGGAGCAGGAGGAGCCACTTCCTCTTCTTCATCACTGGAACCTGCTGCCTATTCGTGTTTCATCATTGGAAGACTCAGGTCCGGTATCCTCTCCTTCATGACTGGAAGACTCTGCTCCTGTCGCCTCATCTGCGTAATCGGGTCGGTGACTGCATTCACATCTGGTCCTAGTAGTATATGTGGTAAAAAAATTTTTTTTAATTTTTTTGAAAATTTGAATTTGTTCAAAAAACCACAAGCCACTTTCAAATCTCAAAACTCAATGAAATATATATATATTATAGCTAAACAGCTTACTCTATCTCAATATAGCTATAAACAAGTCCTTTCCACAACAGAAGCTTGCTATTTTTCAAGAGAAAGACAAGAGAAAGACAAGCTTACCTCGATCATCTTCTTGACTCCCATTTTCAGTATCAGAGTTGACGGGGTCTGGTCCACCAACCCTGATACAGGGCCTCCTATAGCCCTAGATGTCGTCTCCCTTCTCTCCGCTTGATCCTGAGTCGCTAGAGTCAGCATCAAGCAAGTCTAAAACTTGCACCGCATTGTAATTTCTAGACGCCATCTTCCAAAAAATGACTTTGAAAAAAATTTTTTTTTGCATAGTTACCGGGGTCACACGACACGCTCACTTTTATCCTATGATGTAATAAGCATTACCTAAGACTGTACGTAATAGGGAGGTCCCCAGTTGAACTGGCGATTTTATAAAAAATGGAGAAGACAGTAAGTCAAACCGCAAAGTCTTGGTCGGCAAAGAAGCGGTTGTTTCAATGTGTTATGGAAGGCTACTGAGCTCAAGCAATTTTTTGCTGCTTCTACAAAGCTCTGGAGATGACTGGATCCATAAATGAAGCTGCTGTGAAGAAGGTAACTTTTTTTAAAATTCGACGGAGAACCGATGTTTTTTTTTTTTGCCGAGGAAGAAATAAACGCAACTGCTGTGAGGTACTGTCGAAGCAGTCCTGGCTGAAAGCTATTTTAGATGCTTCTCCAATGCATTGGGCACCTGTGTATGCAATCTGAAGGTTCTAGCTATAATGTAACTATTTTTAAAAATTCGGAGAAGCCAACCGGTCTTCACCCGCTTTAAAGCGGGATTGGGAACGAAAGGGTTAAGTTGGTTTATTACTAATTGTATTCCAGGTAACTTTTCTGCTCTTACTTTGCTCACAGGAGAGGAATAGGCTGTCCAAGGAGATCAGTGGGACTCTGGTTATCGTCCACACACATCAACTATTGGCTACGCCGCCTTCATCTTGTGAGTATATTTATCATCCGGTTCTCGTAAAAAGCTCAATTACTCCACAAGCAGGAAAAACTAGACTAAATGGACTGGACAGCACCACTGTATTCTGTGTATTTTTTTTATTATCCTTTACCGATTTTATTAAATATTTCTTCTTTTTTCAAAGGCAATTGGAATAGTACAAAATAACCATATGAAAACAAAACTTTGTTTAACACAAGGGACTCAACAATTGGAGCTAGAAACGACACAATCTCACCTTTAAACACTCACATCAGTCATATTCACTCTACTTTTTCATCTTCATCAAAGAAGCCAAAGCAAGTAAAAAAATTTTTTAAATTCAGTCCTTTATTTTCAGATCATTGTTTCCTTTTCTGACTTCTATTGGATTTCCCTTGAATTTATAATCATGTTCTACAGATTTTACTGTATCTTCAAAACCTTTTCTTTTCTTATAGGGCAAGCTTTGTTCATATTACTTTTCCCTGAGTCAGCAAACAATCTCACAATAATTAACAATAGCTGTAACAATTGCTAGATAACAGCTGGAGAAACTGGCTAAGTAATAGCTAGCTCTTAACAGTCACAAAATCAGAAAGTAGCAAACGATAGCCTCTGCCTTTCTAAATAGCAGCCTACAAGTTATCTATAAACTTCCCAGCTTGAATGTTACGTACAGAACTACACAGAAAAGTAAACACTCATTAAAAACATGAAGAACAAAATATGGCTGAGCAAATACGGAAGTCCACATAACTTGCCATAAATAAGTGTAGCTGATAAATTAAGTCTTCCAATAACCAAGTACTTACACTAGCTGAAAAAACTCAGAAAACTGGTAAGCTAAGCTGACAGCTATAACTACTACCACATCAGAGGTTAATCAGATTGCAATACACTGTGAGATCCTGAGATAACACTCATGTGATAACTTGAGTTATTTCATTAAAATAACATTGTGCATGGAATTATTCTATAACTGGCCCATTGCAGTAAAATTGGCCCACTATAGCCAAATTCTCTCATTACCTTAAATTGTATCAGCCAAATAATGCTTCCCAAACCTTTTCATCATGAAACAACCTCCACTTACTCCCAGTATCGTAACAACATTAATTTTTGTTTTGACATGCCCCTTTAGTATGGCATAGAAATCTTTTTATCACACAATTATTCAATTTGGCCATTTATAAGAAAAAGAAGAAAGGAAGTATTTTTGTTAGCTATAATAAATAGTAATAGCCTACATACCTATACCTTTAATAATCAGTGGACTTATGTGATAAACGACGAATATTGATTAAAAAACTAAATAAACGTAGTTTTTTTTGTTTTGCATACAGATCTTGTACATTAGAAATTTTCCCTTTTACTTGACATTTCACTTTTTTACAAGGTGTGTTATTATTCACGTGGTTTCAATTGTCAATTTTTTTCTTAAAAAAACTGAACGTACTTAAACATTACATTATTGCTATAAGTTGCATAATATTAACAATATCAAAGACTAATCATACATAGGTTTCCTAAAAGTTGACAGATCCAGTAGACAAAATAATTCTAGCTAAAGTCAGAAAAAATAATAAATTGAGCCACAAATATATAAAATCACTAAATGCTCCATTAAAGTTTTATCACAGACCTATTTAGAACACACAACACAATTAATTTCTTTGTAATTGTTGTATGGAGGACAAGGAATGCCCACATTGCAAACAGCCTCAACATGATAGAATAGAGATCCATCAGTATCACGATAACTTCCTGGCAGTGACTCCACGCCTTTATCTACACATTCATACATGGAGCGATGGTGGACATGACGCTCAGACATAAGATATCCATAATACTCTCTGGTCCAGTTAGGAGGACATTTTGTCTTGCCAGGTATCATGAGGACGGCAGATCTGGTGGTCACATGACAGACAGCACAAGGAGCATTGTGTTCATGAGTTCCTACTATTGGATATTCATATTCAGTTACATAAATGTAGGATTTAACAATTGGTCCACTTGCACTGTATCGCAAAGTGTACTGTGGATCTTTTACAAGACACAAGTAATTAGCTCCATTTCCTTTGTGTTGGTATGAAGAACCAGCAGTTATTCCAGAGTAGACTTCTTCTGTCCCATTAATGTCAGCACAAGTACTGCTTCCCCATCTAGTATAAATGGCTCCTCCACACTTAGGTCCAGGTGGCCCTTCTTTACCACGTGATCCTTCTTTACCATGTGGTCCTGGTAGTCCTCGTGGACCTTGAACTCCATCTCTGCCAGGAAGACCGTCTCTTCCTCTCAGAATTTCAACATACGTACGTGAAGTATTACTTTCTCTTACAACTATATTTTCTGCATTAGACCCTGCAATTAAAGAGAATAGAGTCACATCATAGGAATTAATGCCATTGCTATTAGCTTACATTGAAAGATGACGCATGTGATCGCAGCCAATAAAGTATTACAGCTGTATCCATGTTGTTGCTTCAGTAGCTGCAGCAATGATGATACTCTTGGTGGCTATAAAACTTTGTTCATAAAAGTTTATTTTATAGTCGCTCTGTAATCCTGTTAATGATTTCCCATCATGCTCAACTAGCCTAGATTTCAAGAAATCGCAAGTGCAGACTTCATGAACTTACTAATTAGTTTTGATAAAGGTACCAATATCATGGGGTAAAAATCAAGGTCCAGGTAAGATGTGCGTGCACTTCACTATGAATCACTTTAAATCTTACTAGATTACTCCGTAATGTCTCCAGTCATGCAATTAAAAGTAAAATCCCTTCCTGTAGCTCATGATACAAACTTACTAATTAGTTTTTGTAATGGTCTTGTTTGGCTTTTACTCACTTTATAATCCAATTTACCTTTTTTAACCTGGTTAGTTAGCCTAAATTCTTAGTAATGGTAAGTGAAGTAGTCTTACCAAACATACTAATTAGTTTTAGTAAAGGAATTTTTTTAGCTTGTTTTACTCAATATATAATTCAATTAACAGTCCCTTGTCTTGTCACACCTGCCTAACAATGGTAAGTGAAGTCCTATATGAACTCACTAATTAGTTTTAGTAAAGGTACCATGTGAGCATCACAATCTGAGGTTTGTGGAATAAGTGTGTGTACTAATCAATAAATCACTAGAAATTATACAGGTTTATTCACTATAGTAACCTCAATTATGCCACAAAATTTCTTTATGAAGCCAATATTATATAGAGTATTGATCTTACTGCTCTCTGATTTGTTTTGTTGAGGGTTAATAAGAGTAGTTCTTCAGACATTGACTCTCATTGTTCACTATGAGAGTCAAAGTCTGAAGAACTATGCTTGTTAACCCTCAATGTGCTTGCACATGAGGGTTACAGTAGTCTCTTTGTCACTCATTCATTCATTCTGTCAAAAATGGATCTCGAAGATGGCTGCCTTTTATGCCTTGAGATAAGAGGGACTCAGACTAGATAACGATTTAAGTCCTTTAATTTGCCTTTTTTCAATTTCGGCTAGTTTGTGAGAAAAACAAGAGAAAATACAGACACTACGGTGAGTGCTGCTATACGGCCACTCCCGTTCATTCACTTAACTGCTATTTACAATCACGCATGCTCACCTGAGAGTAGTTCCTGTGCTGATCTTTCCTCTGGTGTATTTTACGTTAGGAAGTCTCTTCTGTTGCTGGAGGTGTGATTCTTTTTGTTAACTGTAAGTATGCCTACTCTTAAAAAAGAGTGCAACATGCATGTTAGAGAAGTCCAATTGTTCCTGTGGTTACCACACACATGCACTTTATTGGTTGACAGAAAGCCTCATCAGCTTGTCTGGATGATTGTCCACACTAAGCCATAGCTAACATAATTATACAGCTTGCTAAATATATTAAAATTTATATTCATAATAGAACCAAGCCATTATAGTTACAAACTGAAAATTTTAAGAACTTTTATCCAACAGTAGTGAACTTGTTTGCAAATTATTGCATTTTTTAAACAAGCTAAATAACGCTGAGGGTTTGCACTTAGTGTTCTCGTTATGTTTACATTTTATTGTTGTTAAGAATACCACATTCAATTATGAAGCTACACCGAAAGAAAGTCACAGGAGATAAAGAGAACTACCTTTATCAGTATCAAACTCTCAAGTAATTTCGTGATGCTAAAGTGTATTACTAGCAGCTACAGTCTAGTCAGAAATGATTTTGTGGTGACTTTCCAAATGCCTAGGTGTAGCCCCTTTATAAGAATCAGTCTCTCCTGCAAATATGCTGCCTTTGTCTCAACTGGTTTATATACGAGAACTTCACGTTCAAAGGTTCATCCTGAATTTAAAAAATGAATCATACTCCAAACTCAAGGTTTCTGACAACAATAGCTGCTGGAATTACTCTATGCACTGCTTTGCCAGGATCACTTTTTGTACTGCCACAATTGATAGCTCAAGCCTAAAAAACCCCAGACAGAAGACCGTATCTGCATCTGCCTGAAGCCCCACCCACAAGAGGAAATGAATTTCAAGGAAGCTAAATAGCTGTAAATAAAGGTGCTATTATGAAGCGTCAACTCAGTTTAGAGTTATACAACTTATTATTCTTAGTAATAGTAAGTGCATACTAATTAGTTTTAGAAAAGGTTCCACAGGACTTCTATTCCTCCAAAATTTAATTTACAGTTTCCTTTCAAGCCCACAAAAGTGTTTGAACAAGTGAAGCCATGAGGCCAAGGCCATCCCAGCAATAGATATTTCACAATATCACACTCTGACTCATGTAATAAGTACTATACATATATATATATATTATATTATATATATATATATATAGCAAAGTTCAAAGAGGTCAATCCGTGTCCACCCCCAGAGGCTACAATAAAACGTTAGCATTAGTGCTGGCACAAGAAATTAGAGGGAGACAGCAGAGCAGAGACATTTGCAGTTAAGTCTTACAACTTAGTGGAGTTGGTTGTTGTTGTTTTTTAATTCTTGGTTAATGCACTGTTCGTTATAGTTATATGCCATATGTAACAGAATTGTTCTTAAAAATCCACAGCTTATACTTCATAGGTTACATTACAGGAATACTTTATATGTATACATAGGACGCTTTACAGTGACCAAACACAGTGGCAGTAAAAATAACTATTATATACTTATACAAAACAATAGCTGGCTAAACTAAATAAAAAAGAAGGAGAATAGATCAATGACCAAAAGTGAAGGTAATCACAATGAAATTAGTTGTCAGAAAATGAAAATCTATTTGCTACACACAACACAGTTTATTTCTTTGACGTTATCATAAGGAGGACAAGGAATGCCGACATTGCAAACAGCCTCAACATGATTGAACAGAACTCCATTAGTATCACCAGCACTCCCTGGCAGTGACTCCATGCCTTTATCTACACATTCATACATGGAGCGATGGTGGCCATGATGTTCAGACATAAGATATCCATAATACTCTCTAATCCAGTTAGGAGGACATGATGTCTTGCCAGGTATCATGAGTACTGCAGATCTGGTGGTCACATGACAGACAGCACAGGGAACATTGTGATCGTGTGTTCCTACAACAGGAAATTGATATTCACTTCCATAAATTTAGGATGCATAACGTGGTTCACTTGCACTGTGTTGTAAAGTGTACTGAGGGTCTTTTACAAGACACAAGTGATTAGCTCCATTTCCTTTGTGTAGGTATGAAGAACCAGCAGTTATTCCAGAGTAGACTTCTTCTGTCCCATTAATGTCAGCACAACTACTGTTTCCCCATCTAGTGTAAGTGACCCCTCCATACTTAGGTCCAGGTGGTCCTTCTTTACCACGTGGTCCTGGAAGTCCTCGTGGACCTTGCACTCCATCTCTGCCAGGAAGACCGTCTCTTCCTCTCAGAATTTCAACATACGTACGTGAAGTATTACTTTCTTTTACAACTATATTTTCTGCTTTCAAGCCTAAATAGAAAAGTAATATCGAATTAAAAGATAATAAACTAGTAAATCAGTAACAATTCACCTTGCAGTAATAGACAGCTTGCTAGACCCAAGAAGAATATCATAGAAGATTTCATGTTGAAAAAGTTAAAATGCAGTTTTTACATACTTTTATATTCGCTAACGGTCCATACTTAATTTATAGTGGAGCATACAATGATTATCACACACACAGAGCCAAGGTTAAGTGAAATGGTGCGTGCAGAGGCCTAAAAATTAATTCAATAACTACAGTTCGTGCCTGAAATCATGAGCAGAAAATCATGCACAGAAAAATGAATGAGTGTTTTACGAAATCTGATTATTTAGCACAATTAGCTAAGTATCCAATAGAAACAACACTGGGGAGTTGGATTTCAGCAAGCTTGCAAATGCTAGGATAATATCATAATTCGTTATGATAATTCTCCTCATTTATCCAAAACTGTAATAGTAGTCCTACTCTCAGGGGTAATCAAACATCAGATCACGTACAATCTTAGCTTCAATTTACACACGACAAAATTCAGAGTTTTGCTAAGTAATGCGTGCATGTTGCTGTACGTAAGCATTATTCACATTCTTTGTAATTAGGATAATTTTCTTTGAGTATTTCCGCATCACGCAAGTGTTCAATATTCTCATATAGAACACTTGCAATGTTCTGGATAACTGTATTTTTTAATGTATGGTGGAGTTATCTCTGAACAATTGAAGCGTGACCGTTTTACTGATTGGAAAAATATACAATGTAAAAAAGCAAACAATTTATTAAACTTGTTGCACAATATAGGGATGACATTTCAACCTAAACACTAATACTATCACTCATCTGCAGCTCATGAAAATACTAGCATGTGCTCTTAAAATATTTACACTTATAGCCCGTTACCCGAGCGACCGCGCTTGTCGTTAAGAACTATAAATCGGATACAGTCTGGTATGCTCGTAAGAAAATGTATTAGCGGGGAAAAGTCTGATATAGTTCTTAGTAACCATAATTATGGTGGAAGGCAGATCAAAGCAAAATGGAATAATGAAGAGTTTGGGTACTTTAATACAATTACTAAGATATCTAACGCTATACTTTGCTCGTTGTTTATGTTTGGGCTATAAAATAGTTATAAACCAAAATCATAGGTTTGTATTTCGATTTATAAATCCTCGCAACTCGGGCTGCGCCCTCGTGTCTCGGAGTTTATAAATCGCATACAAACCTCAATTTTGGTTTATAACTATAACATAATGTATGCTTCCTCATGCAATCAATAATATATAAGTACATATAATACTTACATATATATTTAAGCACATGCCTAAGCTTAAAGGTTTATTAGTATATGTCTCAATATAGAAAGTAGCTGAACAAAAATATTTATTAAAGCAAATATAAACAAATATTATATTCATGAATACATACCATCATCATAGTCATCGTTACTGACACACACGCATACTATTATATAGATTACTTATTATTATTATTATTATTATTATTGTTATAATCATTACTATTATTAGTAAATATCTACTGCTAACACTATCACACTATTATTGTATCTTTCCTATTGGGAAAAGTTATCACACTGTTATTGTACTATTACTATTAGGAGAGATTAAAGCACTATTATTGTATTGATTCATTGGGAAGGATTAACAAACCAATATAGTATTCTTATTAATGTTACTGAAAGTGAGTGGACTCCAGGCTAAGTGTGGGAAGAAATTCCCAATAATGAAAGGTGTCATTACTCAGCACAGACTGAAAGTGGTTTTTATATGGCCATTTACTAGTGTGATTTATCAAATTACAGTGCCATTTTAAACTGTACACACTGGGATGGACATGATGATAATTTCCAAGTTTGGAAGTAAGCTGTTACATAAAGTGACTGGACTTTACTCTTTGTGTGGGAAGCCACTTATTACATGGAAAAAGTTATTGGTCAGCTCTTACTAAGAAGAATTATTGTATGACTCTATACTCATGTAACTGATCAAACTTCAGTTCCAATTTAAAACTTTAAACTTACATAGGGCAGGATTTGCCCCCCAAGGGATTTTGCATTACTGATACTAATATTAGATGAGTAAGTGCACTGTTAGTCACTCTAATTATGCTCATTAGAAGTCTTATAAGAATATGAGATTTAGTGGGACACATGAGGATAATATGAGAATAGCTATTGATGCATAATTGAAAAAAAAAAAAAAAAGATCGAGGTAAAATGTATAGCAGGTAAAGTTGTGAGTATCAACAAATAACTACGAATCATAGCATGAGAATTAGAACAGTACCAGTGAACATAGCACTAAAAGTATGTGAAATTATATATTATTAGGTCAAGGTAAATAGTTTTAGTAAAAACTGAATGCTAATCCATAAGATAGAATTTATGATGTCATGTAGTACTTGATTTTTACTTAATGAACAAACATGTACCATAAGCCAAGTCTTTACTTGCTTTTATACCCATCACAAATACAATAAACCTTGATATAACAGAAAAGGACAGAATATTTGTAATTGGGAGTGCACGAATTCAGTGTTATACAAAATGTACACTATGAAATACCTTGGGTCACACGCATTGCTACAAATGTAACTCAAGTGGGAATGAGTTCACATCCACAGGTGTTGATACAAATCTGCTTTATCTGTGTATCAATAGAAATGTGCATTTTTCACCATTAATATAAACTGGTGTGTTGATATTGGGGCATACTGAAAGCACAAAAGTCAAGCTGGAGATTCATCAAAACAGCTCATTACTTAAAGTTCATTCAATCTACTAAAAGACCAGAGCTGTTCAGAGTAAATAAAAATATGTTAAGGGGAAAAGTTATAAACTGGAGTACTTGGCTTATCACTATCGGTACCTTTAGTGTATCTTTCGATTTGGCTGACTCTTATACAAAAGAGTTAATGAATTTGAATTCATCTACTCAGTCCTGCTTAAACAACGAGATATCTACTTGTCCAGTATGGGCCTCTTGCAATGAGTTGGACAATGTTTGCAGATGTCTACCAAATAATAAATATATATTTCTATGTGATCCAGAAGGAATGAAGAACTACGTCTTATCATGCTATTGTGTAACTTATAACATAAAGCTCGGTATAGTAGAAGTTGGGCCATGTCTGTACAATTGTGACAGTGTGAAGAAGAACAAAGTCAGTATAAAAACCTATTACCTTCTACCTAGCAATGTCAGTAGCAATGCCAGTGACTGGAATGAAGCCATGTGTGATGTGTATAACAGAACTGGTACTCTGTGTGGTCAATGTGTGAACAATACATACTTGCCTGCTTATTCCTATGACATGACTTGTACAACTTGTGGTAGTAGACTAACTAGTCTCATCAAGTACATCACTGTGGCTTATGGTCTACTCACACTGTTCTGTGTGATAGTTGTAGCTACTAGATTAAATGTTGCTTCTTCTCCACTTCAAGGATATGTCTTTTTTTGTCAAATTCTTTCATGTCCGATTTTTGCACGAAACATTTTGTTCTACTTGGGAGATGGACCAGAAGCAACCTATTACCAAATTGTCCCTCAGCTATTAGGAACACTTTATGGAATATGGAATCTAGATTTCTTACGTTGGTTCAATTTGGACATTTGCTTTGAAGTCCATTCTATAACAGTATTCTCTCTAGATTTCTTTGTGGCTTTGTATCCTCTGCTGCTTATGATCCTAATATATTGGGTTATAACTCTGTATGATTCTAATAACAGAGTAATAAGAGTAATATTTTCTCCTATTGAGGTCATCTTTACACATTACAAATGGAATTGGAATGCCAAGTCGTCCATAATACATGCATTTGCTACTTTCCTGATTCTTTCCAATGTAAAGTTTCTAAATGTTTGTTATGATCTCCTAGTGCCTGTCACCATATGTGATCCATCTATAAATGGAACGTGCAGGCATGCTTTGTTCAATGATGCCATAGTACCATACTTTAGATCTCACCACATTCCATATGCTGTGTCAGCACTTTTCGTGTTGGCAGGGTTTGTCGCTCTTCCCATATTGATTCTGGCACTTTATCCTTTCAATAATTATGTCAAAACCTGCTAGGAACGATTCCACGAAGACATCAGATAATACTACATGCATTCATGGACTCCATTCAAGGATGCTACAAGGATGGAACAGAGCTTGATGGCAGAGATTGTCGGTGGTTTTCTGCTGTGCCATTTTTAGTCAGACTAATAATCTTCGCTCTGTTTGCCATTAGCAAGTCTATGTATTTTCTTGCTAACTGTGTTATGATATTAGTTTTGTACACCATATTACTAATTGTTGTTGAGCCACACAAACCTCAATTTAAGCACCATTCTCATCACTCTATCATTTTTATACTCCTTCTCTGTTGTTGCATTATGTGTGCTGAAGGATTGCGCTCAGGTATGTCTATTGCCTTATTTTTTTATGCCATAGTATGCATGACAGGCCTAGTTCAGCTTGCTTACATGTCAGCTTATATGTGTATTAATTTGAAACACTATATTTTGAATTAGTAAGCAAGTTGCATATGTAGTGGACAAAACATGTAAATGTACTTTCTATTTTCATGTCATCATTGAATGGATATTTGACTAATCAGTAAATGTTCACAAATATAGATATAGTTTGTTTGTTTTTCAATAATAAGATTAGAATATCACTCCAAGTACTACGAGCAAAACAAATTTTATAAAATATTTTTATGATATCAAAGGTTCGCTTGTCAGTAGTTGTTGGAGTAAAAAGTATTGCATTTTTGATATTTTTTTCCTTATATTTAATGTTGATAACTATATTTATTCCAGGCTAGTTATCTTCACAACTTTATCTTTAGGTAAGTGACCTAGTTATCACAGTGTTACCTTATGGAGGTAGGTAATGTCAAGCTCACTACCTTAGTAGTTACAGCAGGCCTTACTTACCTGTTTACAGGGATATTACAGCTACCTTACTCTAGTGGAGCCTACCCAACCTGGTCAGAGCAGCTGCTAAAATATCAGCTGGGGGTACTGGGAGCCCCTTGAGATTTACCAACAAACTACTTCAGTCAAGTTATCTAACTTGGAATAATCCACTTATTACACTAGTCAGAGTGATATGGCTAGATATTTCACACTCAGGCTTTATTTTTACTCCCCTCTGCTCTGAAAATAATTAGCCTGCTCATGAAATATTTCACCATATCACACTCTGACTCATGTAATAAATACTATATATATAATATACAATAGTACACTATATTTCGGCAGGCATACTGCTGTCTTCATCAGGTTACAAAATAATTATGAAAAGTGTAGATACGAAAAAACGACCACTACCTTTTAGGGCAAAATGGGTGAAAGTTGGCAAGTGAAAAAAAAAACTTATGTGTTAAATTAGATGTGTTAAATTTGATGTGTTAAAACGATGTCTGAAAGATTCCAATTGTTTAAATAAAAAAATGAAACAAATAGATAAGTAAACAATTAAATAAATAAATGAAGGATAAATTAATAATAAATAATTAAAATTAAATAAATACTAATAAATGAAACTGATTTTTTTAATGACATTGAAATCTCTTACAAGAGGTAAGAATACCGACTGTTTGTGTATTCATGAATAATTCATGAGCTATGCGAAGTTGGTAAAGCAGAATTGTTACCTGAATGGGAAATGCAAAGGGGATAAAAGATAGAGTAGTTAGTACTAGTCTGGTGTAGCCAGACCTTTCATTTAACCGCTATGCGGAGAAAAGTCTAGGGACAATGATGCACCTTGGCTGTTCTAGAGCCAAGATTTTGGGATGTGGTTAGTTAACATTTTTTTGTCGTCTCCTAGGCAGCCCTCAGTGAAATGGTTTGGTATCTTACCACAAGTGTACATAACGGAGCTCGTGATCCTGAACTATCAAAGTGCTGGTGATTGCTGCGCCTGCACTAAATACATTGTGGTTGTACTCGGGTCACCTCGTCCAGCAAATCGTGGCACCGTAACAGTAATTAGATAACCACTACCACATTCCTCTAGAACAGCCAAGGTGCATGATTGTCCCCAGACCCTTTATCCCCGTAGTGGTTAGGTAAAGGGTCTGGATAGCCAGACCAAGTTAGTACCATGTAAGGTTTCAATCCCGACCGTCTGCTCCGCAAGTTGCACATTTAACATTGAACCATCCTGAACTAGCACTTCGTGAACCTAGAGTGCCTTATTAAAATATTATAACCACTTTTTTGATATTTTACCCCACAGGTCTTGCCGTGTCCATTAGCTGCTCTAGGGTGTCTGTATCTATGAATAATTCATTCACTGAAGAGAGAATTCACACCTAATATTTTTATTTTTATTTATATCATTATCTCTCACAAGTTAGTGTTTTCTTCATTATTCAATCAATACGACAGTTTTAAATTTTCAAATAAAAAATAACATTAAAAATTTGTTATGGGGTGAATAATATAAACTTCACAAATACACCTGAGCTAAATGAAAGCTAGAATCATATATGATATCAAATGAAAACAGATCCAGTAATGTTGGCTAAATTTGAAGAAAAGTATTTGTAGAAAATAAACCGCAACACAAGCACAATAACAAGTTAAATGTGGCCTGTATTAATGTTTTTGATGAAACAGACCAAAATATATATTCATTTGGTGCACACCACACAATTAATCTCTTTGATATTGCTGTATGGAGGGCAAGGAATGCCGACATTGCAAACAACTTCAACATGATAGAATAGAGCTCCATTAGTATCACCAGCACTCCCTGGCAGTGACTCCATGCCTTTATCTACACATTCATACATGGAGCGATGATGGGCATAATTGGAAGACATGAGATATCCACAGTACTCTCTGGTCCAGTTTGGAGGGCACGTGGTCTTGCCAGGTATCATGAGTACTGCAGATCTGGTGGTCACATGACAGACAGCACAGGGAACATTGTGATCATGTGTTCCTACAATAGGAAACTCATATTCAGTTCCATAAATGTAGGATTTATAACGTGGTCCACTTGCACTGTATTTTAAAGTGTACTGTGGGTCTTTCACAAGACACAGGTAATTAGCTCCATTTCCTCTGTGTTCGTATGATGAACCAGCAGTTATTCCAGAGTACACTTCTTCTGTCCCATTAATGTTTGCACAAGTACTGTTTCCCCATCTAGTGTAAGTGGCCCCTCCAGACTTAGGTCCAGGTGGCCCTTCTTTACCACGTGGTCCTGGAAGTCCTCGTGGACCTTGCACTCCATCTCTCCCAGGAAGACCGTCTCTTCCTCTCAGAATTTCAACATAAGTACGTGAAGTATTGCTTTCCTTTACAACTATATTTTCTGCATTAGACCCTGCAAATAAAGAGAATCAACCTACATAAAAAAAATAGAAATATTATCTTACAGTGAATGATACACACAGTCAGAGTTACGACAAAGATTATAGACATATCCATGTTGCTGTATTATTAGATGTAATGATGGAGATATTATGGTGGCTAAAACACTTTATTGGCTTATATACCCTGTCAATAAATTAATTAACTTATCTTAATGATTTCTTACCACACTCAAAAAGCCTAGATTTTAGAAATGGCGCGTGTAGACTTATCTGAACTCTCTAAGTAGTTCTTGAAAAGTGCTACTATCACGTAGTAATAATCAAACTCTGGGAAAAAGTGCATGCACATATCAATGAATAACCTCAAATTCTACCAGTTTACTCACACTCACACGACTTGTAGTAAGATCTCATTAAGTAGGTAGTGGATCATGAGTGGAAATGACAAGATAAGACGTTATCGGTCCCAAATATGTTCAGGTCAGTTCAATGACTGCATGCGCTGAGCAGTAGTCTACTGGAAACAGCGAATGCACATTCTAAAGTCATTGAGTCACCTAAATTGCATTGACTTTTTTAGTTACAAATACGTAAAATTTTATTTGTAAATGTCACTAATGTCATCAGTCACAACCAAACTGGTGAGATGGCTTACTAAAAGCTTGCAAAGAGCAGTTGTGAAATTAACTTGTGATCTGCTTATCACAAACAGCAATAGGAGAAAGGCAACTGAGCTGATCTCTTTGAAGCAAGTAGAAACTTCAATGCTGACAGCTAATAATATTTATTTGTTGGTTAACTGTTCGCTGTTAGATTTTTTTTGCGCTATTCTTAAGCAACATACAACACTTTTACAAACACTTGTTCAATAGATATACCAACACAAGACTTACATTCATGACTAGACTATTAGACAATGAACTTTCAAGTAAGAACAATTCATAGAACACATAGCTGTGACAAGCTGCACCTTATTATGTAGTTTGCGTGCATAATTCAATTCTAATCAAGTATAGGACATGACTTGTCCAGTTATGTCTGCAAAAGTAATCGATCTGGCACACTGTGTGGTTCCTGTAAGAACAATCACTCTGTATTCTGGCATCTGCCCCACCTCATCGCTCAAGTGAACTTAGAACTTTTATGTTATTGCTATATTTTATTGTTGTATTATTTCATGTTGTAAACATGTTTTCCATACTTCCGTTGTTTGTGCAATCACTTGTTTTGTTGATTAAGTGTTGATTGTTTGTTCACAGAGTCATGTGTTGCTTGTGCCTGCGCTGCAGTGAGAACGAAACGCTGTAGTGCAGGAAGTCATGTCATCGTGTGTCATATTGTGGGCGTGTTCCCAATTCTCTATATAAGCATTGTGCATCATTTTAAGTTTAGTTCTACCTCGTGCCTTACACTTTTTAGACATAGATTTAAAACTCTATTCAGTCAATTGTTGGGGCTGGGG